>OHZR01000005.1_pt1 | contig 240914 bp, 224 predicted proteins | sample 1580491 | NCBI WGS metagenome assembly OHZR01 (sample SAMEA3882555, study PRJEB24775) | human gut metagenome | biome: human-associated habitat; feature: intestine environment; material: feces | place: Netherlands | collected 2009/2010 | reverse complement strand
CTTGGTTTTCGCTGATAATCTCATGTGAAACTTTATGTAGATAATCTTTTCTTATGTTCCTTATTTTCTCATGGCGTAATGCTATCTTTTTCTTTGTTTTATAATAGTTCTTACTTCTCTTCCCTTTATGTGACAGTTGCCTTTGCAGCTTTACAAGCTGTTTCTCGTATTTTTTTATAATTTTTAGATTCTCATATACCTTCCCATCGGAAGTAATACATAAATCTTTAATTCCTAAATCGATTCCTATGTTATGATTTGTATGTGCCAGTTCCTTATGCTCCGTTTCTACAAGTATGGATACATAGTATTTTCCACTGGAAACCTGCGAAACGGTCGCTGACTTAATCTGCCCACTATATTCCCTGTGTAACCTTGCTTTTACCGCTTTTAATTTTGGCAATTTTATTTTCTCTGTCTCAAAATCTACCGCAATATTTCCATTCGTGAAGTTTGTTGTGTATGATTTATGGTTATCGTGTTTGCTCTTGAATTTCGGATATCCTGCATGTTCCTTAAAGAATTTTTGATATGCAGCGTCCATGTTATAGATTGCGTTGGTCAGAGCAAATTTATCTATTTCTTTTAACCATTCATAGTCTTTCTTTAATTCTCTGTTACAGTAATTATTACAATCCGTTTTACTAACTGACTTTTTCTCTTTCTCGTATATTTCTTTCCGATATGCCAATGTCTGATTGTAAACAAAACGGCAACAGCCAAATGTTTTTGCAATCTGAATTCTTTGTTCGCTATTAGGATATATCCTGTATTTATATGCTTTTAACACCTACTGTCGCCACCTTCCTACCCTTGATTTTCTATATATTTTCTCAACATCTCTTCTGAAACATTTCCTACACTGCAGACAAAATATCCGTCCGTCCAAAAAGTATGTTCTTTCCAGTAATGTTTTCGTAGATAATCCGGATATCTTTTCCAAATATGATATGTTGTATAACTCTTCATCAGATTTACTATTTTACTGATAGACATTGTTGGTTCTGTTTCTATCATGTAATGAATATGATCTTTATCTGTCTCCATATATCTGATAATGACTTTATGCTTTTGACATATCTCATAAGAAAACTGCTTTATATCATCTGATATTTGTTTTGACATCAGCAATTTCTTTCTATACTTGCATACGAAAATAATATGATACTGTAACAAATATTTGTGTCTGTTTTTTGATTTCCACGTTCCCATAACGCAAGTATAGCACAACCCTCCGCTTCCGGCTACCTTAACCCACCGTCTAAAACCAGTGGGATTGCGGTAGCACTATTTCAAGATAGCGTCAGATTACATGTAGTAATCTGATTAATCATAATTGAGGGACAAAATACCTTTTGACCCTCATTTTTTATTATTCTACTGTATTCCGGGTGTTATGGCAATGAAGATTTTCTTGAGTTTCCGTACTTTTGTCCACAAAGCCCTGTTTTCATAGGCATCGTTATAAATTATACGGGATGGGGTTCCCGCAGCACCCGGTTGTAAATCTCTACCCAAACAGCAAAAATCAGCCGAATAGGTAGAGATTCCAAGTGCCGCCGGTTGGAAATCTCTACCCAAATGGCGGAAATCATCCGAATAGGTAGAGATTCTCGCAGACCCCGGTTGTAAATCTCTACCCAAACAGCAGAAAATCAGCCGAATAGGTAGAGATTCCAACTTCCGCCGGTCACATATCTCTTCCTATTCGGCCGATATTTCTCATATGGGTAGAAATTTCATGGGATAGGGTTTCGTCCAACACTAAAGTGTAACATATGCCTTAATTATATGATGTCACTTGAATTTCCATACGATAAAATTTCTCAATAAGATTTGTGTCCTACAACCCTGCCGTGTTCGAGAGAAATCACTTCATCGCAAAGGAGTTCTATATCTTCCCTTATATGGGATGATATGATAATCAGTTTATTTTTTTTCTTTTGTTCAAGCATAAAACTTCTGAACCATTTTACACCATCTTCATCAAGAGCGCTTGTAGCTTCGTCAAGAATAAGTATTCCCGGGTCTTCCATTATAGCCTGGGCAATTCCCAGTCTTTTCTGCATGCCAAGACTAAATTTACTTACTTTTTTGGAATCTTCAGGATCCAGTCCTACAGCCTCTATATCCTTCTTAATTTCGGATACAGGTATATTTTTACGTATTCCTGCAAGCAGTTTCAGGTTGGTAACCGCAGAGTATTGTCCGTAAAATGTAGGTTCTTCAATAAGTATTCCTGCATCGGGTATAAAATCACTGTCTTTACCGATTATTTTATCATTGCATATTACTTTTCCTTCTGTAAGTTTCATAAGTCCTATAATGCTTTTCATCAGCACTGTTTTACCCGAACCGTTACGTCCATATAGTCCATATGTCTTTCCGCTTTCAAACTCAAGATTTATATTTTCCAGAATGTATTTATTTTTTATTTTGATGGAACCATCTTCTATTTTTATTTTGTACATATATTTCTCCTCTTAATACCTACAAATGCTACAATAAGCATCAGAACTATCCACACAGACATATATATATATGAAAGGTAAAACGGCATATTACTCGTTCTTCCTATTTCTGTATATCTTCCCGCTAAAGAAGCGTTTCCTGCCGGAAAGAAAAAGGCTGCTTTATGTTTTATTGTTGCAAGGATTCCTCCTGCTGCCATAAGTACTACATCTATTCCCATAAACAGATTTTTTTTGTTAAATATCTTTCCGATTAACAGCATTAGTGAATATCCGAATATAAGCAATGTAGTAAGCAATATTGAATGAATAGCCGCTATTCCCGGATATATATGATTATAAATATCACGCTGTATCAGATTAAATACTGTATTGTAGGTAAGCTCCGGATAATAATATGCAAGTTTTGTCGTTGCAGGACTCCATTTTGTGCCTGACGAAATCTTTCCTGCACATGGTATTGTAGACAAAACAAAAACAATTGCCATTATTGTGAAGCTGCATAAAAGAGCAAATATTACTTTCCCGATGAGCCACTTAGTCTTACCCATTCTGTATATGGTAAACATATACCCGTCTTCAAGATTAGGGAAATCCGACATAAGTATAAGTGCAAATATCGGTACTATTAAAAGAACCAGGTATGAATTAGCCGTGGCAATATACGGTTCAAAAAGCTGTAAACCTGCTTCCATCATTTTTGCATGGTTGCACAAACTTGATCCCACAACCTGCCATACAAGAATTGCAAATGCAAGAAGAATAATCATCCTGCTCCTGCATATAAAGCTATGGTATTCAGATTTTATGGTCTTAATCATAGGTCACCTCCATAATCTTTTACGGAACGAATCTTCGCAATATTGATTACAATGGCTAATACCCAGATTCCGACAAAAATAAGCAGATTTACCAATAATCTTTTTTCATTATAAGGAATTCTCAGATAATAGGATAAATAACCTGTATTATTTATTTTCCGGCCGATTTCCGGTTTATTAAATATAAAGTAATTTACCAGAACATTTTGTCCATATCCTACAAAAAAAGGCAGACATATATTAAAATAAATATCCTTGGTCAACGCGTATACAATAAAGCCTATGGATGCACACAATCCTCCATATAGCATCATTCCGAATATTCCATAAAGATATGCAGCTCCAAATCCCATCTGCGATACGAGATTTAATTTTCTTCCCGTATCACTATAACCGCTGCCCTGCATTTTGAATTCTATAAATTCGCTGTCTGCCTCACTAATTGATGGGAACCTTCCATGAATGTATATTGCACATATTATGGCAATAATTCCCATAACAAATACTGAAGAAATAAATGCAAGAAGTGCCTTTGAAATTACGTATCTTTTTATTCCTGTTCTGTAAATAACATACTTCGTTGTCTTATTCTGTTTCTCTGCATACATACCAAATGCAAAGGAAAATGCAGCAAGCATCATTCCATAAGGTGCAAGAGATTCCAATACATTCAGAAATACTGTTTCTCCCATTAAGTGCATTTGCAAAAGTTCTGTTTTGTTATATGTACTGAATATGCTGATACAGTTAAAAGTTCTTCCTTCGCCATCTGTATATATGCCACATATTCCAATAATAATCAGCCCGATAATTATGGATGAAACAATGCCGATGGTTGTAAAGTTAATATATAAGTCTTTTTTTACTGTCAATATAGTTTTTTTCATAAATTACAGCTTTCTGTTATTCCTGTACACGTCTTACGAGTACATCACCACTTTCAACATTTACTAAAGCAACATATGCATCATTATTAACCGGATTAAGTAAATCAACTCTCCAGGATGGAACAATGTACTTTGCTCTATCATTTTTACTTTTGTCTTCTTTATCATTGAACATTCTATATTCCATCTTAATCTGGTTAACTTCAAAATTTACACCGGGCAGCTTTGAAAGTTCTTTTGAAACATTATTGAGTACTGACTCAAGTGATAATATTGTCTCATAATTAGTTATTTCTTTAGGCACGGTGTAACTGTTATATTCTCCGTAATACACATCAATTTTGCCGCTTTCTATCATAAAACATTCTGACATTATGCCTGTTTCTTCGCCATAGTTTTCTTCTTCACCAAAACTTATCTGTCCGCTAATTAACTCCTGGACATCAATACCTTTATAATTTTCGGTTCTGAAGAATCTGAAAACGGTTTCTCCGGAATTTTTAATTTTATATACATACACGTCATATACTTTTGTCTTAATTCCATTTTCTCCTGTGTATGGATAAATTGAATTTATATAATTCTCTGCCGATTCAACAGCTTCCGCAACAGTAACTTCTTTATCAAGGAGTTTATATTTATCAGATAAATCATCCATTCCTATACGGTATCTTTTAATTAATTCCATATCATCCTGCAATCCAAAAAGATAATTTCCACCAAGGATTTTGTTGATGGCTCCTGCTGCATAATTCATTATATTTGTGTCGGTAAATATTTCAGATTTTCTTTTAGTCTTGGGATCACGGTAATAAATTAGTTCAGGAGCTTCTGTGTATTTGGTTTTTGAAATTTTGTTTTCATAATTTGCATTATACCAGTCTTTTTCCTCCTCATATTTACGCAATTCTTCGCCATCATAGATATACTGTTTATCAAGTTCTCCTATAAGTTCAGGTGTCATGTCATCAATAATATAATTTACCAGTTCATCAGGTTTTTTCCATTCATTAAGATATATTGTATCAATCCACCATGTCGCTATTTTATCTGTCTCAGGAAAAATTACACTATCACATTTTATATCAAGATTATCATACTTTGCTGTTTTAATTATTTCCTGTGCCTCTTTTCTTACCTCGTTAAAATCATTTTTAATTATTTCTGATTTGTTTTTGTCCCTACTTCCACAACCTGCCAACATTACTGTAGTAAGTAATAACGGAATAAATGCTTTTTTAAACTTCATACTTTGTACCTCTCTTTTAATTAGGATAATTAATTATGAATTGCAGGAAACAATATACTAATTAATTATGAACAATATATGCTAATCCATTGTAGATAGGGCCATACGCATCACAATACAGTTCTGCTGATATCTTAACATATGTGCCACTTGTCTTCTTTACTGTAAATGTCTTAACTCCACATGATGACATCTTTTTGCTTAGATTTCCATCCATATATATGTTTCCATTCGGACACCCAATTTCAACATACGAATAATAACATCCTCCTGTAGTGATTGAAGAAACTTTAAATGCATACTTCTCATCTGTAGTATAATATAGTTCAACCGAACTGTATTTTAATTGTGCACCGGGCCCATATGAATACACACCCCAACTTCCTCTGTTACGGTCCTTGGCCATAACTCCTACCGGAAGCATTCCTATTAACATTGATACTACCACTGCTAATGCTGCAATTTTTCTTTTGGTTTTTTTCATTTACTGTACCTCCTATACATATCTTTATTTCCTGCAATTCATTTATCAAAATGTAGAATGACTACATAATGAGCTTAATATAAGACGTGCAATGCACACTTTCCGGAAAATTTTAATTGATTTCCACAAAAAAACACCTCTTTTTCAAGAGGTGTTAATTTCTAACATATAAATATATGACTCCTTAAAAATTACTTAACCCTTGAAAAATAAATTCACTTATAGTCTATATATAATACTTTTTCACAATAAAGTCAAGTTTTTTTTATTTTTTTTGTCACATTTTACAATTATATAGAATTATATGTCGGAATATATAAAAATATTTTAGTTATATCTACTAAAAAATTTTTCAACACATTTTCTGCCGCTTGCAAGCTTTTCTTCTCAAAAATCAGATACTTGACAAAGCGTTCCAAATCCTCTTCTGCATCTGTTGTTACTACCACCTTATAATCCATACTTCGCCCTCATATCATGTGAAACATTATGAGCCTCTTTATACATTCCTTGCGTTGCATGTTCACGTGCTCTCTCTAACTTTTCAAGCATCTCAACTTCTGATAATGCCTTATACGGATTTTCATTTATCTTTTTTATCTCGAATGGAAATCCATTTACAGCTAATGCCTGCGTCAAAAACATACGGATTGCAGTTGTCGTATCTGTACCTAAATCTTTAAATAATTCATCTGATTTTGCTTTTAAATCATCATCCACTCTTACCTGTATTGTACTTGCCATTTACGCCACCTCCTATCTTCCCTCAATTGTAATCCAAGATTCCATACCCGCTATCTTGGATTACAATTGAGGCCATGTTTTTTTTCAATAAGAATCAACGATTTCTATAAGCCACGTATAATATTCAGATAATCCTGACGTCCATCTACAACCGCATATATAACTACTTTTTTATTTTCTTCATCAGTTTTGTAAAAAAACAAGTCTTTTTCCAAAACAAGCACTCTATATCCATGTCTCTTAAGAACACGGTATCTGGGTTCTGTTCCAATGTATGGCTCTTCTTCCAATTCAAGAATCTGTTTTTCAATCTGATTTAGTTTCTCCAATGCAACTGTATTTCCAAAATTCTGGGCAGCATACAATATTATTTTCTGATGCCCTCATCGGCTGTATCGGTTCTTATTACTTCATACTTCATAATCACTCCTCCTGAAGCATTTTTCTCAAATCATCGAATGTCTCAGATATCGGAGCAACTCTGCCATTTTTTGCATCATCTTCTGCTTCGGCTAATACCTCTAAGAGTTCTATTCTCGCTTTCATATTTTTATATTCTTCATATGAAAGTGCAACCGTATCACCTCCGCATATATCTTCAATATTATTTCTTACGGTGTCCTTGTTACTTCTCATCAACAACCTGGAAGATGAAAAATTTTAACCGATAGCTTTCATAATCTCTTTTTCATGATCTCTGGTAAATTCACTTAATTCATAGAATCGAATTCTCTTATTGACTAATATAGGAATCACAAATCCATTTTTTACCAAAACCATCAGTCTGTTAATAATCGTTTTATTTGTTACCGACAATTTCCTGCTGACTTCAATCGGAGTAAACTCTCCTTTATAGTTTTTTATCAGAAATTGCAATAGCTCTTTTTCTTTTCCTTTCAAAAACGACAGACTTCCGGTAATATCTTCCTCTTCAGAAGCCAACTGCAAATCACAGACTTTTCCGGAATACAATTTCACCATTCTGAGGAAATAGTTGATCCAGATCTCCGGATGTGGCGGGTTATCTCTGCCAGAATAGTACAGCGCAGGGAGTCCCATCTGAATGGATTCATAATATTCATCAATATCATAAGCAAAATATTCTTCCAATGAACCGATTCCATTAAAGCCGTATCCATTCAAGTCCATAATATAACCAGATAACAGTCTTGCAGTTCTGCCATTTCCATCTTCAAACGGGTGTATTGTCACTAATTGATAGTGTACAACTGCTGCTACAATCAGAGGGTGGTCATCGGTTGTATTTACATACTCCACCAACTCATTCAAAAGTCCCGGAATGTCGCAATATTCCGGCGGAATATAATCAGGGTTTCCTGTCTTAGAATCATATACCGCAAATAACACTCCCGGTGGCATAGGTCCTCTGAGTCCGATTTCCTCCTTGGAAGCCCCCTTTTCTACCAATTTCTGTACATCTAAAATAAGTTTCATGGATAATTTCTCTTTTTTACTTACCTTTTCTTCAAGATAATTCAGTGCCAGAAAATAATTCCGTACCTCCTGCTCCGGTTTCAGATAATGTTTTCTTCCGTCGCTTTCTATTACTTCATCCACCTGTTTTTCTGACAATGGATTACCTTCAATTTTATTCGAAGCATAAGAACTTTTTTTCTTCGAATTTTTGCGAAGCTTATTCATGACAGTTTTGGACAGCTTTACCGATGATACTTTATATCTGTTCTGTTCAATCTCTGTTATATATCTTAAAATTTCATTCGTTAAAGTCACTTTTATCATATAAGAAAAGCCTCCCTTTCAAATATTATTATATACAAAAGGTAAGCTTTTTTCCATTAATATTTCACTATTTTTTCACTATTTTTCTCTATAGATTTTTTAAAACCAAATAAATCCCGGACAATATCAGCGATATAGACAGCCAGATCCAGTAAAGCAAAGGGAATCAGCAGCAACGCAAATTAGACCTTCGGGTCAAGACTTTCAAATACCCCTGTTCTCTTTGCGACCATTCATTATAGGTTGCGGACTAAGGCAGTCTCTCTGACGGGCTATGGTGCTTCGCACCTTTTTTCATGCAAAAATAATTTTTGTATTATCCTTATAAACTTGAAGTTGCCAGCTACAATTCTTTCATCATACACAATGATTCTGGCATCGAAATGTAAGGACCATAATTATCTATTTTTTCAAATCCTACTTTCCGATATACATGACATGATTCTTGTAGCAGTTCTCCAGTTTCAAGAATCAACCTCTTGTATCCCAGCTCTTTTGCCCACTCAATCAATTCAAGAACCAGCTTGGTTCCTATTCCTTTCCCCTGAAACTCATCTCTGACAAATACTCTTTTCAATTCGGTTGCATCATCGATATCACCATAATGATATTCTCTAATTGCTCCTGCACCAGCGGCTTTGCCATCAACATATACAACTATAGCCTCTTTAATTTCATCAAGTTGGTTGTACTGTTTGTACTTGTCTCTCTTAATTACCCTTCCTACTCGCCTATTTAAATCCATATCTAGTAACTGACAGTTCATAATAAAGTCTTCATTTATGCCAGAACATCTAACAAATTCTATATCATCCATATTCGACCATCCTCCTATGTTAAGTATATAAGAACTTACAAGCTCCACAAATTCCGATTTGTTAATTTGTTTTATTATAGCACATATAAGCTCATTCACAATAAAAAAGAGCAACCGAATTTTCTCGATTACTCTCTGTTCATTACTTTTCATCAACAACCTGGAAAATATAGAACTTCAGATAATAGCTTTCATCCGCCGCCCAGAGTATAGGATGGTCCGGTGACTGGGTTCTGAATTCCACCTGTCTAAGCCTCTTATGTGCACTTCTTGCCGCTTCTCCGATTGTCTTGGTAAACAATTCCTGTGTCATGAAATGTGAACATGAACAGGTAGCAAGATAACCGCCGTCTTTGACAAGCTTCATGCCTTTAATATTAATTTCCCTGTAGCCTTTGGTGGCATTTTTAACGGAGTTACGGGATTTGGTAAATGCAGGAGGGTCAAGAATAACCACATCATACTGCTCGCCCTTTTCCACCAGTTCAGGAAGCAGTTCAAATACATCCCTGCATATAAATTCTGTTTTGTCCTGAACATTGTTAAGAACGGCATTTTCTTTTGCCTGCTCAACTCCAAGCTCCGATGCATCCACACCGAGGACACTTTCGGCTCCTGATGTAGCCGCATTAAGTGCAAAAGAACCTGTATGGGTAAAACAGTCAAGCACTTTGGCACCTTTACACAATCTTCCCACTGCAGCCCTGTTATATTTCTGGTCAAGGAAAAAGCCTGTTTTTTGTCCATCAGCCACATTAACCATATATTTTACGCCATTTTCAACAATCTCCACTTTGGTATCAAACGGTTCTCCGATAAAACCTTTAACCCTTTCCATGCCTTCATTAAGTCTTACCTTGGCATCACTTCTCTCATACACACCACGGATATTCATACCGTGGCTTGCAAGCTCTTCTTTCAGACATTCGATAATATCCGCCTTAAGCCTGTCAATTCCGAGGGCAAGGGATTCGACTACAAGGATATCCGAAAATTTATCAATAACGATTCCCGGAAGATAGTCCGCTTCACCGAAGATAAGACGGCAGGATGAAGTATCCACTGTGTCAAGTCTGTATTTTACGGCATCTTTTACTCTCTTTTTTATAAATTCACGGTCTATGTTTACGTCCTTATGACGGGTAAGGATTCTTATTGTTATTTTTGAATTGGTATTGATAAAACCGCGTCCCAGATAATATCCGTCAAAATCCAGTACATCGATAATATCTCCGTTTTCAAATTTTCCCTCTATTCTGTCAATTTCATTATCGTAAAACCACATTCCGCCGGACTTAAATGAACGGCCTTCGCCTTTTTTAATATATACATCTGCCATAATTTTTAACCTTTCTTTTTTTACAAAATCAGGATTTCCACACAAGTATAAAAAAAATATAATCAGCAACAATATAACCATGATTAAAAAATATATGATGTGCGGCCTGACCGGATGGTGTATGGAAGTGTTCTGGACCGGTCTTGGTTCTGCCATAAAAAAAGACAAGAAACTTACCAGCAACACTTCTATATGGATGTTTCCGATTTATGCGACGGCAATCATCATTGAGCCAATCGGTACAAGAATGAAAAACAGGCATTGCGCCGTGATGCAACGTGGTTTTGTATATGCAATGTGTATTTTCATTACCGAATTTCTGACAGGAAGTCTGTTGAAAAAAAATGGTTGCTGTCCATGGGACTATTCAAAAGCCAAACTTAATATCAAAGGCGTTATAAGACTTGATTACTTTCCTGTATGGTTTATCGCCGGACTTTTTTACGAAAACATTCTCTGTAAAGATGAAAAAAAGTAAGGACAAGGGCTTAAAAAGCCCTGCCTTACTGAATTTACATATCGGATTAATAGAGTGGATTAGAGTCTGTTAATGCTTTAACAATAGCCATTGCCTCTGCTTTCTTAACATCATCATCCGTTACTGCAAGAGTGATTGCTTCAGCAACTTTATCCATATCCTCTGTATTAAAGCCTCTTGTAGTAACTGCTGCTGTACCAAGTCTGATACCGCTTGTTGTAAATGGCTTTTCAGGATCATTTGGAATTGCATTCTTATTACATGTAATATTAACTGTATCAAGAAGTTTTTCTGTTGCTTTACCTGTAACACCCTTGCTTCTTAAATCTACAAGCATAAGGTGGTTATCCGTTCCTCCTGATACAAGATTAAAGCCTCTGTTTAAAAGACCATCTGCAAGTGCCTTGGCATTGTCAATAATGTTTTTGGCATAAGTCTTAAATTCAGGTTCAAGAGCTTCTTTAAAGCATATTGCCTTACCTGCAATTACATGCATTAAAGGACCGCCCTGGATTCCCGGGAAAATTGCTTTATTAAAGTTATACTTGTCTGCTGCTTCCTGATTGCAGAGAATCATACCGCCTCTTGGTCCTCTGAGCGTCTTGTGTGTTGTTGTTGTAACAACATCTGCATAAGGAATTGGGCTCATATGCTGTCCGCCTGCAACAAGACCTGCAATATGTGCCATATCTACCATAAGAACAGCTCCGACTTCATCGGCTATTTCCCTGAATTTCTTGAAATCTATTGTTCTTGCATAAGCACTTGCTCCGGCAAGAATCATCTTAGGTCTGCATTCTTTGGCAATTCTTAATACCTCATCATAATCAATGAAGCCCTCGTCATTAACGCCGTAAGGCACGCAGTTAAAATATTTTCCTGACATATTTACAGGTGAACCATGTGATAAATGTCCGCCGTGTGCAAGGCTCATTCCCATGTATGTGTCACCGGGATTGAGGATGGCAAAGAATACTGCCATATTAGCCTGTGCTCCTGAATGAGGCTGTACGTTTACATAATCACATCCGAAAAGCTTCTTTGCTCTTTCAATGGCAAGGTTCTCAACAATATCAACATACTGGCATCCGCCGTAGTATCTTTTTCCGGGATAACCTTCGGCATATTTGTTGGTAAGCCAGCTTCCCATTGCTGCCATTACAGCCTTGCTGACAAAATTTTCTGATGCAATAAGCTCTATATGGTCATTCTGTCTTCCCACTTCAAGCTTAATAGCCTCGGCAACTTCAGGATCAAATTCTTTTACTTCATCAAATGAATACATTAATACAGTCCTCCTACTCTTCTCTTTCTTTTACAATAGCGATGTGAACATCATCAAGCTGCTTCTGGTCTACAGTGGCAGGTGCTCCCATCATAACATCCATTGCGTTTTTGTTCATTGGGAAAGGAATTATCTCTCTTATGCTTTCCTCTCCGCAGATAAGCATTATCATACGGTCAACTCCCGGAGCTATTCCTGCATGTGGTGGTGCTCCATAGCAGAACGCATTATACATTGCAGGGAATTTGGCTTTAACATCATCTTCACCAAGTCCTACTAATCTGAATGCTTCTATCATTATCTCAGGGTCATGGTTTCTTACCGCACCTGATGATAATTCGACGCCATTGCATACAAGATCATACTGGTATGCAAGTATATCAAGAGGTTCTTTGTTCTTAAGTGCATCCATTCCGCCCTGTGGCATAGAGAAAGGATTATGACAGAACTCAAGTTCTCCCGATTCTTCACCTATTTCATACATAGGGAAATCTACAATCCAGCAGAATTCGTATGTATTCTGTTTCATATGTTTTTCACTGGCTGCACCGAGAAGTCTTCTGAGTACACCGGCTGTTTTCTGTGCGACAAGTTTCTTTCCGGCTGTAAGTCCTACAAAGTCTCCCGGCTTAAGACCGAGTGTGTTTATTACCTGTTCTTTGATGTTCTGAAGGAACTTAGCGATTCCGCCTGTAATTTCTCCATTCTCATCTACTTTGAACCAATATGCCTTATTGGCTGTGGCAACTTCCACATCCGCACATATTGCATCTATCTGCTTTCTTGTTGCAGTAAATCCGTCAACAACAATTGCCTTTACTGTCTGTCCTTCAAAAGGTCCGAATCCGCATCCTGAAAGAAGTTCTGTAGCATCGGTTAATACAAGGTCAATTCTTAAGTCAGGCTTATCTGTTCCGTATTTATCCATAGATTCAAGATAAGGTATTCTCACAAAAGGAGCCTTTGATGCATTGGAATATACACCGTATTTTGCAAATACAGGAGGAAGAACCTCTTCAATTACCGAAAATACATCTTCCTGTGATGCAAATGCCATTTCCATATCAAGCTGGTAAAATTCTCCCGGTGAACGGTCAGCTCTCGCATCCTCATCCCTGAAGCAAGGTGCTATCTGGAAATATCTGTCAAAGCCTGATGCCATAAGTATCTGCTTGAACTGCTGTGGAGCCTGTGGGAGTGCATAAAACTTACCCGGATGATTTCTTGCCGGTACAAGATAATCCCTTGCTCCTTCAGGTGATGAACATGTAAGGATTGGTGTTGTTATTTCCATAAATCCAAGTGAGTTCATCTTGTTACGGAGTTCAGCAACTATTTTGCTTCTTAAAATAATATTGCCCTTAACCGCAGGATTTCTTAAATCAAGATAGCGGTATTTAAGTCTTGTATTCTCATCCGCATCCTTAGACTGGTTAATCTCAAACGGAAGTGCATTGTAACGGCACTTACCGAGAACCTCAATCTTAGATGGAACAACCTCAATCTCACCTGTAGGAAGTTCTGCATTCTTGCTTGAACGTTCCCTTACAACACCTGTTACCTGAATTGTAGATTCCTTATTGACAGAATCTATAACCGACATCATATCTTCTGTCTCGATAACAACCTGTGTTGTTCCGTAAAAGTCCCTTAAAATCAGGAAACCTAAGTTCTTACTTACCTTTCTAATATTCTCATACCAACCAACAACTGTTACGTCCTTACCGGCATCGGCAAGGCGGAGTTCTCCACAGTTGTGTGTTCTAGACTGTACCATAGATAGTTCCTCTCTTTATTTTACTATTGGATTTTTGTAAAATTCCTTAAATTCCTTGTACCCCTGTTCAATGAGGTTGTCCTTCTGGAATTTTTTATTTTTATTCATTCTTACAACAAGCACCTTGATTCCTTCTTCCCGAAGTTTCTGTGCTTCTTTGATAATATTACATAACATCTCTGATTGTATACCTTTTTCTACAAGAAAAGCAATACTATTTCCCTGATTTGGTATCTCAAAATTATTATCCATGAGAATAGTAATTATTCTTTCAAAACCAATTGAAAATCCGCAGGCCGGTGTCTCCTGTCCGGTAAATTTGCCCACCATCTTATCGTAACGTCCGCCACCGCCAACGCTGCTTCCGAATTCAGGAACTTCAATTTCAAAAATTGTTCCCGTGTAGTAAGACATTCCTCTTACAAGCGTAGGGTCAAATACTATATCAAAATCACAGTTCTTTGTTCCGTTGACGCTCTCAATAATCTCAAGAAGATTGTCTTTAGCCTCATCCGGAAGAAATTCAGCGATTGTATCCGCAAGATATAAAAGACCGTTATCGGCTTTTTCAATTCCGTCAAAAAGACTTACATACTTCTCTACCGAAGCCGCATCATAGCCGTTGGCAATAAGATCTTCCTTAACGCCTTCAATTCCGATTTTGTCCATTTTATCAAGAATAATAAAAACATTATCGTAAGATTCTTCTGCAAATCCGCTGTATGCAGCCATTGCCTTAAGTATTCTTCTGTCATTTATTTTAATCTTGAAATTCTTAAAACCAATCCTGCCAAGCGTTGTGGTGGTTGCAAGAATCAGTTCTATCTCCGCAAGGTTGGTTGGTTCACCGAGTATATCTATATCACACTGGTAAAACTGTCTGAATCTGCCTTTCTGAGGTCTGTCTGCTCTCCATACGCTTCCTATCTGAAGTGCTTTAAAAGGTGATGGCAGGGATGCCTGGTTATTGGAGTAAAATCTTACAAGAGGTACCGTAAGGTCATATCTTAATCCTCCATCAACAAGGTCTGCCTCTGATGAAGCACTTTCAAGATTAAGTTTTTCTCCTCTTTTCATAATTTTGAAAATAAGTTTTTCATTTTCACCGCCCTGTTTACTTGAAAGGTTGGCAATATTTTCAACTGCCGGTGTTTCAATGGACGTAAAACCGAACTTTGAATATGTTTCTTTAATTATTCCGATAAGATAATCTCTTATCTGCATTTCCTTTGGCAGAATATCTTTCATACCTGTCATAGGTTTTTTAATCAGTGCCATTATTATATCCTCACTTTTTCATAATCTCTCTTGTTGTAAAATTAATCATCAGCCTGCTGTTCTTAATTTTCTCTATGGTTGAAGGCTCATGAATCAGACGTTGGAAAGCTAAAAATACTTCCATATCATAGCAGTCTATCTCATCTATTATTATCTGCATCGCTGTTTCGATGTCAAATGCCCTTCGATACGGTCTGTCTGAAATCAGGGCGGTAAAAGTATCCGCAACACGCATCACTCTCGCACCAAACGGTATATCTTCGCCTTTTCTGTTTTCAGGATAACCGGTTCCGTCATAGTTCTCATGATGATACAAAACAGAATCAAGAACAAGATCCGAAAAATCATACTGTTTAAGTATATCATAACTTAACTTGGAATGCATTCTCATATATTCCGTTCCATCATCATTTTTATGGTCATCATCCTCATTTCTGCCGTAAAGATACCTTGATAGTTTAAGTTTGCCTATATCATGGACAAGTCCGGCAAGTGCCAGTTCATAACAAATGCTCTCGTCATAGCCCATCTCTTTGGCAAGAAGATATGTAAGATTGCTTACACACACTCCATGATTGATATTATCTTCAAAATCCGATAGAAGTGTTGCCTGAACCGGATTGGCTTTTGCTCTAATTCTCATTAAAAAAACTTCGCTTTCTTTCTATCATTTCATCTACACGTTCTATGTAATTAGATACATCTTTTACATTTTCTATACGTTCAACTCTGTTTTCATCCGGAAAAACTATTTTCGACTGTGCTCCCGCGCCAGCCGCATATATGGACTGTTTCTCTTCCATTATCAGGATGTTATATACACCTTTTTTGCCTTCTTTTGCATATCCCACATTTTCAAAATTACCTGCCATATTTTTCTGACGGTAAAGGTAATATGGTGTCATGCCCATCATATCGGCATATTCCTTTGTCATGGTTATTATTTCGTCCGTATTATCTATTCTGTAGTCTGCGTATGCTTCTTTCATATAGTTAAGCCTTGCGGCTCTTTTTATCGCCAGTGAATGAACCGTAAGATTGTCCGGGGATAATTTCATTATCTGTTCAAGGGTATTTCTCACATCTTCCTTATCTTCTCCCGGAAGTCCCACAATCATATCCATGTTAATGTTATCAAAACCACAGTCTCTCGCCATCTTAAACGTATCACATATCTGTTCTACGGTATGTCTTCTTCCTATCAGATCAAGGGTCTTCTGATTCATGGTCTGCGGATTGATTGAAATTCTTCCTATTCCGTGTTTTTTGATAACCTCAAGTTTATCACGGTCAATACTGTCCGGTCTGCCTGCTTCAACGGTAAATTCTTTAAGGTTGCTGTAATCAAAACAGCTTTCAAGGAAACCAAAAAGTCTTTCAAACTGATATGGTAAAAGTGTGGTGGGAGTTCCGCCGCCTATATATATGCTGTCAGGTCTTCTTCCTCTAAGATGTTCCGACAGATATTTAAGTTCTTTAAAAAGTGCGTCAAGATAGCTGTCTACTTTGTCCTTCCACATGCTTATGGGATAGGAGGTAAAAGAACAGTAAAGACAGGTAGTAGGACAGAACGGAATACCTATATACAGACTATATCCATTCTTATAATCCAGTGTCTTTAACAGTTTATTTTCATTTGCAGCAACCTCAAGGCTAAGTAAAGATTTCTTTTCATTAACAAGATATTCTTCTTCAAGATGTCTGATTATTGTCTTATCATCAACACCTTCTTCAACCATGGCAAGTGGTATCTTAACAGGACGTATTCCCGTAAGAGTTCCCCATGGCAGGGACTTGCCCGTAAGAGAGGAATATATTCCGTAAAGTTCTCTTTTCAGTCTGTTTCTGGTTCTTTTCTTATCCTCATATACATCATATTCAAAAGAAGCCCCGGTTATATCTGCACCTGTAACGCTTCCTTTTACCTTTTTGCCATCAACAAATACTGCTATGGAAAGTTCGGGATTATCGCAATTTTCCGTCGTAATTCTTGTATCGGGATAAAATGCCTGTGTCATGACCCTGACATCATTTTCATAATCTTTTGTATTAATACTAAAAAAAATCATTTTATATCCTATCTTACAAAAGGGTTATATTTTTTCTCATGCCCTATAGTGGTTGCTTCCGAATGTCCAGGATATACCTTGACATCATCGGGAAGAGTATATAATTTCTCTTTAATTGAAGCGATAAGGGCAAATGTACTTCCTCCCTTGAAATCACTTCTTCCGACTGATTCGCAAAACAGTGTATCTCCCGAAAAGAGCACACCTTCATCCATAAAATAATAGCACATTCCGCCTATTGTATGTCCCGGAACTTCAAATGCCTTAATTCTGAAACCACCGGCTTCAAATTCTTCTCCGTCCTTAAGGTACACATCTGCACTGAAGGTTCTGCCCTCACCCATAAAGCCTGATGTAAGATTGGCCTCCGGGTCTTCTAATACAGCCTTTTCCGTATTTCCTATATATGCTTTTACATTGAAACGTTCCCTTACTTCATCAAGGGCAAGCACATGGTCAAAATGTCCGTGGGTAATAAGAATGCCTTCAACGTTTATCTGTAATCTGGCAACACGTTCAATAATTCTGACAGGGTCTCCGGCCGGATCAATAATAAGGCCTCTTTTAGTCTCGTCATCATATACATAATAGGTATTGGTAGCACACATTCCTATTATATTATGTTCAATTTTTATCATACACTAACCTCTCGTTCTCTCGATATCCAGAACTCCTTCAACATTTCTTAATTTATCAAAAAGTTCCCTGAGTGCATCTACGCCACTTATTTCAAAACTAAGTTCAAGTGTTGCCGTTCCTGTCTTGCTTGTACGGCAATTCATGGTCTTAACATCAATCTTTCTCTCTGTAAGTATCTTTGAAATGTCTACAATAAGGCCTGTTCTGTTATTTGCATATATTTTAATATCTGTTGTATATCTTTCTTCTGAATTTTCATAATCAAGTTTCTGCCATTCAGCGTCAATAAGTCTTGATTTATCAAGTTCCGACATGTTAATTACGTTAATACAATCCGTGGTATGGATTGATATTCCTCTTCCTCTTGTTACAAAACCTACGATTTCATCACCCGGAACAGGATTGCAGCATTTTGAAAACCTGACTGCCACATCATGTATGCCCTTAACAATAATTCCGGTCTTAGATGGCTTACCGTCATCCTTCTGTTTTATGGTACTTTCGGAGTTGTCTGCAAGAATATCCGCATCGGTAATTTCTTCCCTATGCTTCTTATCGTATTCTTCCTGAAGTTTACCAACAACCTGGCCTTCCTTAAGTCCGCCGTGTCCTACAGCGGCAAGTACGGAATCCCAATCCCTGAATCCATACTTTGTCATAGTCTTTTCTATGAATTCAGGCTTAAGAAGATCTGATAAAACAATGTTTTTTGTCTTACAGTAATTATGGATAAGGTCTTTTCCTTTTAAAATATTATCTTCTTTAAGTTCAGCCTTGAACCATGAATTAATTTTGTTCTTAGCCTGCGGGCTTTTTACTACTTTAAGCCAGTCACGGCTTGGTCCTTTAGAATTCTGGGACGTAATAACTTCGATTCTGTCACCGTTTTTTATCTTGTAATCAATAGGTACCAGCTTGCCGTTTACTTTGGCACCCACCATTTTATTACCTACAGCCGAATGTATGCTGTATGCAAAATCAATAGGAGTGGAGCCTGCCGGCAGGTTCTTGACATCTCCCTGTGGAGTAAAACAATACACACTGTCCGAGAATAAATCAAGGTCGCTCTTTATTATGCTTAAAAATTCCTTGTTATCGGACATATCCCTCTGCCATTCAAGAATCTGTCTTAACCATGTAAGCTTTGCTTCCTCGCTGTCATCACCCTTTGTACCGTCAATATTTTCTTTATATTTCCAATGGGCTGCGATACCATATTCAGCGGTTCTGTGCATCTCGTAAGTACGGATCTGTATCTCAAACGGCTGTCCTGTCTGGGATATAAGCGTTGTATGCAAAGACTGGTACATATTTGGCTTAGGCATAGCAATATAATCCTTAAATCGTCCCGGTATAGGCTTATACATCTCATGGATAAGTCCTAACACCGCATAACAGTCTTTGATTGTATCAACAATAATTCTTACCGCAAAAAGGTCGTATATCTGGTCAAGAGTCTTGTCCTGATTAACCATTTTCTTATATATGCTGAAAAAATGCTTTACTCTTCCGTCTATGGTGTAATTTATTCCGGTTGTAGAGAGTTTTTCCTTGATTTCTGCCACAATTTCTTTTACAAAATTCTCCCTTGCCTCTTTACCAAGAGTAAGGTCATGCTCCAGTTTATGGTACACATCAGGCTGGAGGTACATAAGTGATAAATCATCAAGTTCTACTTTAATCTTGGAAATACCGAGTCTCTGTGCTATAGGAGAGTATATTTCCATGGTTTCTCTTGATTTTTCTATCTGTTTCTCAGGCTTCTGGTACTGCATCGTCCTCATATTATGAAGTCTGTCGGCAAGTTTAATAAGGATTACTCGTATATCCTTTGCCATGGCAAGAAACATTTTTCTTAAATTCTCTGCCTGGATTTCTATCTTATCATGCTCATAGTTTAACTGGGTTAATTTGGTAACTCCATCTACAAGAAGTGCAACTTCTTCGCCGAATTCACGGCTTATATCTTCATAAGTTACTTCTGTATCTTCTATAACATCATGAAGTATTCCTGCTATAATTGTCTCTTTATCAAGTTCAAGCTGTGCAAGTATGATAGCCACACAAAGAGGATGGATTATATATGGTTCTCCCGATTTACGTTTCTGACCGCTGTGAGCTTTATCCGCAACCTTGTATGCCTTTTCGATAAGGCTTAAATCCGTGGATGGGTGATAATCAAGAATACTTTTTTTCAATATCTCAAACAATTCCGAAGGAACATTGGTCTGAGGTGGTGTTAATGGTCTTTCTTCAATTTTTCTTCTCTGTCTGTATTCTTCCTCAGGCATATAAGTACCTCCTGTTCTATTATATGATGCCCGTATTAAAGCAGTAACATGTCCGCCGAAATTATTTTCCCGGATATATTATAACCGAATCAACATCATATCCGGCAAGTTTTTTACGTCCTTCAAGTCCTGCAAGTTCCATAAGGAAAATAACTTTCACTACTTTTCCTCCAAGTTCTTCAACAAGCTTTATTATTGCTTCTGTTGTTCCTCCTGTTGCAATAAGGTCATCAACTATGACAACCTTCTGTCCGGGCTTAATGGCATCCTTATGCATCTCTATTGTTGCTGTGCCATATTCAAGGTCATAAGTTGCCTCTACAGTCTCACATGGAAGCTTTCCTTTTTTTCTTACAGGTACAAACGCCTTATGGTTAACATAAGCGATAGGTGTTCCGAAAATAAAACCTCTGGATTCAGGTCCTACCACCACATCATAATCAACATCTTTAACAAGGTCGTTAAGACCGTTAATCGCGAGCTGTAATCCTTCAGGGTCCTGCATTACGCTGGTTACATCACGAAACATAATTCCCTTCTCAGGAAAATCAGGAATTGTTCTTACATAATCTTCAACTTTTTTCATTATATGTGCCTCCATGTTAAATATCTTCTTCTATTCTATACCCTGTAATGCAAATCTGCAATTTTTTATTTCCGCGAAATTCATTAATTTCAGGATAATATGTACAGGAAATTCTTTTATTATTAATAAATGCCTCGTTAAGTCCGTCACAATTATTAAAACACATCGCAAAAATGGACATTCCGTTATTTTTTTTAAGCTCCATTTTAGCAAATTTTCCATCCCTTCCAATCCGCATAAATGAAACAATTATAAGATTCTTGTCTGCAAATACAGGCTTTTCGTTGCCCTTGCCGTAAGGTTCAAGCAACGAAAGTTCGTTAATAATATCTTCGTTTATGTATTCAAGCGGCATAGGGACATCTATCCATACTTTTTCCGTAAGGTCATCCTTTGTAAGATTACTGTGCTCATTGAGATATTTCCTCAATTCTTCAATATTATCTTCTTTAAGTGACATTCCTGCCGCAAGGGGATGTCCTCCGAATTTGGTGAGGAGATGACTGCATTCACATAATTTTTCAAAAATATTATAGCTTTCTATCGATCTTGCCGAGCCTTTTACTCCATCTTCTCCTTTGGTCAGTACAATAACCGGCTTGTAATATTTTTCTCTTATTCTTCCGGCAACAATTCCTGCTATGCTTTCATGACAGTCAGGTAAATATATTACAAGAACGGTATCATCTGTGTAATTCTCATCAACAATTTTTTCTGCCAGTATTACTGCCGCCGCTGTCAGTGATTTACGTTCTTCATTTAAGGATACAAGGTCGCCTGCAAGTCTTTCTGCTTCATATTTGTCCTTTGAAAGAAGCATTTTCAACGCTCTTTTTGCCGTATCAAGTCTTCCGCTGGCATTAAGACATGGTCCTATTATGAATCCTATATGATATGCACATATTTCTTTATCATCAAGTCCATTAATTACCGTAAGGGCTCTCAGTCCATAATTGTCTGTCTCTTTGAACTGTTTAAGTCCTTCTTTTACGAATATCCTGTTCTCATCCTTTAAGTCAACTACGTCACCAACGGTTGCTATTCCGGCAAAAACAAGGAATTCCCTTTCTTTTCCTTCGTTGCCTGTGCGTTTGAAAAGTTCCTGCATAAGCTTATATGCCACGCCTGCCCCGCAGAGAAAACTGCAAGGATAACTGCAGTCTGACTGTTTCGGATTCACTATGGCATCCGCCTCCGGAAGAATATATGTCTTCTTACCATCGATTTCTTCATATCTTATATCATGGTGGTCGGTTACAATAACGGTAAATCCAAGTGATCTGGCATATCTGACCTGTTCTGTGGCAGCTATGCCGTTATCACATGTGAGGATTACTTCCCTACCGTCATCATACGCCTGTTTAATAAGGTTCTCGTTAATTCCATAACCATCTTTTATTCTGTCCGGAACTTCATAATCCACATCTGCGCCTAAAAATAAAAGTCCCTTAAACAAGATATAGATGGAACAAATTCCATCTATATCATAATCACCTATTATGCGAATTTTTCGCTTGTTTTTTATAGTGTCAAGAAGGATATCCACAGCTTTTCCCATATCTTTCATAAGCATAGGGTCATACATGGAATCAACGCTGCCGTTAAGATAGCTGTCCATAGCTGCATCGCCTTCTATATCCCGGTTGCGGATTACTCTTGCTATTACCTGATCTATTCCATATTTTTTACCTATGGCACTAAAATCAGCTTTTTTTGAATAAATTCGCCATTCCTGCATTTATTTATTTTCCTTCTTAAGAGCTCTCTTATACGAAGATTTCTTCATCATAAACCATAATGCGCCTGTTATACATACAGATGAGTAACCACCTGCAAGTATACCTACCATAATTGGTGCAGCAAATTCTCTTATTGATGATACGCCTAAAATGTAAAGCATCAATACCATAATAAATGTCGTAAGCGATGTATTAATACTTCTCGAAAGTGTTGATGTAATACTGCTGTTTACAACCTCTGATAATGTTGACTTTGTCATAACCTTCATATTCTCACGGATACGGTCAAAGATAACAATTGTTGCGTTGATTGAGTAACCTACAATCGTAAGCATACATGCTATAAATGTATTTCCAACCGGTATTCTTGAAATTATATAGAATGTAATAACAATTAATACATCGTGAATTAATGCAATAATTGCACTTGTTGCAAATTTTACATCCCTGAATCTTATCCAGATATAAATAAGCATACATATTGTTGCCACAATAACGGCTATAATCGCATCTCTTCTCATCTCTGAGCTTATTGTTGCTGAAATCTTTTCTGAACTTAATTTGTCAGGATTGGTTACATCCACATTATATTTATCTTTTAATAAGCTGTAGAATGAATTCTGCTGTTTTTCTGTGAGCCATTTAGTCTTAAATATTACCTGATTGGTTCCTTTTACAGCCTGCTGCTGTACCGTCGAAAGACCTGTTGCCTTCTTAATTTCCGGAATTATCTCTTTTTCTACTTCATCAAGTGTATATTCTTTATCAAAATTTACAGTTGTTGATGTTCCGCCTGAAAACTCAAGGTCAAGATTAAAGCTTCCGTTACCCTTTACTCCGTTAATTGTCGCAAAAGCAACACCCGTTGCAATAACAAGAGCTGAAATTGATATAAAAATCTTTCTCTTTGATACAAAGTTGACACTTGCTCTTTCCTTGTGGATTCCGTACATTTTTTCCTTATTACATCCAAGATGATAAAGAAGAAGTAATACCCACCTTGCCACAACAAGGGATGTAAACATTGAAAGTGCTATACCGATACCAAGTGTTAATGCAAATCCCTTAACAGGGCCGGAACCGATTATTCCAAGTACAATTGCTGCAATAAGTGTTGTAACGTTACCATCAATGATTGCAGAAAGTGCTTTTTTAAAACCTGTTGCAATTGCTGACCTTACAGATACGCCTCTTGCCAGTTCCTCACTTATTCGGGCATTAATGATTACGTTGGCATCCACCGCCATACCTATACCAAGAATAATACCTGCTATACCAGGTAATGTTAATGTAAAGTTAAATACATTAAGGATAAGAAGCATACCTGCTGTATATGCAATTAATGCAAAGTTAGCTGCAAGACCAGGAATCTTATAGTAAGCTATCATAAATATGAAAAGCAATATAAAACCGATTATACCGGCTTTAACACTTGTGCTTATTGCTTCCTGTCCAAGTGTAGCACCAACAACCTGTGATGATACTTCTTCAAGTTCTACAGGAAGGGCACCGATACGGATTGCAGAAGCAAGATTCTTTGCTTCCTCAATATCTGCCATTCCTTCAATTACACCTTCACCATCGGTAATTGCGCTGTTAACTTTAGGAACGCTGATGAATTCTCCGTCATAATACACACCTATTGACCACTTCTTAGAAGCAGCCTTTGTTGTAGCTTCCTTAAACTTAGCAGCACCCTCTTCAGTAAGTGCAAAACTTACTACGGCCTGTTTGCTTCCTGATGAATTCTGCTGGTATACACCCTGTGCATCCTTTATATCCTCACCCGTAAGGATAATTGTTCCGTCTGCTTTGATTTCATCAAGGGTCTTGTTAAGTTTTGTAACAAGTGCAAGATTACCTGATGCATCAACCGCATACTGTGATGTATAGTTGGCTGTTTTGTCGTCTGATGCGTACTGGTTAATAAAATATAACGCACCGGGCTTACCAAGTTCTTCAAGAATAGTCTGGGCATCATCGGCACCTGGAATCTCTATTGTAACTCTGTTACTTCCTTCCTTGTATACCTGTGCTCCGTCATATTCCTCTACTCTTTTAACCATCTTGTATACTACGTCGTTCATATCCTGTGAAGATACTTCTCCCACAGCCTGATATGTAACACTTACACCACCATTAAGATCAAGTCCTAAAGTGATATTTCTGGCACTGCCCTTATGTCCGTTGCCGAATCCACACAACACTGTGTATCCGGCGAGTACAAATGCACCGAGCAATGCTACTGTTGCAACTATTTTCTGCCAAATTTTCATTTTGTCTTTTACCGTTTACGGCTATATTACATTGGGTGAGCCGTTTACGGTTTGCCTCCTTATATTTTTTCACCCTTAATTAACAATGCACTTCTATATTACCGTAATCTGCTGCCTCAACGCCTTCATCCGCAAGTGCACATTTAATCATAACTGCACATTCAACTCTCTTACGCTGAAGCTTACATCCAATATCATACGGATTATTTATATCGTGATTGAAATTATACGCATTAGCTGCGCAACCGCCACTGCAGTAGAACTTACAGAAGCAGTCCTTGCATTTATCCTTTGAATAAACATTGCTTTCATTAAACATATGGCGTATGTCAGGAGTCTTGATTCCTTCATATACATTACCCATAATAAACTCTTCATGGCCTACAAACTGATGGCATGGGTAAAAATCACCCCATGGTGTCACGGCAAGATATTCAGTACCGCAGCCGCAGCCTGATAATCTCTTATATACACAAGGACCACCTGTTAAATCCACCATGAAGTGGAAGAAATTAAATCCTCTGCCTTCCTTCTCGCGCTTAATCATCTCAACCGCAAGCTTATCATATTCTTCATATATCTTAGGAAGATCTTCTTCCCTTAATGCATAGTCTTCACTTTCATCAGCAACTACAGGTTCAACCGATATCTGCTTATATCCTAAATCAGCAAGGCTTAATACATCTTTGGAAAAATCAAGATTATTATGTGTAAAGGTACCTCTTACATAATAATTCATCTGATTCCTTGAATCGGCAATCTTCTTGAACTTAGGCATTATAAGGTCATAACTTCCCTGACCGTTTCTGAAAGGTCTCATCATATCGTGGACTTCCTTACGTCCGTCCACACTGAGTACTACATTGCCGCATTCTTTATTTACAAATTCCTGTACTTCATCATTAAGAAGTACACCGTTGGTTGTCATTGTAAATCTGAAAAGCTTATCATGCTCTTTCTCAAGCTGTCTTCCGTATTCAACAATTTCTTTAACAACACCGAAATTCATAAGAGGCTCTCCGCCAAAGAAATCCACTTCAAGGTTGCGTCTTTTGCCTGAATTGGCAACAAGGAAATCCAGTGCTTTCTTTCCGACTTCCGCTGACATTAAAGCCCTTCTTCCATGATATTCGCCTTCTTCCGCAAAACAATACTTGCATGCAAGGTTACAATCATGGGCTATATGTAAACACATAGCTTTAACGATTCCTGACTGTTCTTTTTCCTTTGTAAACTTATCTATATAATCTTCGTAAATATCTTCTGTAAAAAGAGCTTCTTCTCTCTTAAGTTCTTCTATTTCCGCACAGGCTTCCAGAATATCTTCTTCCTTATATCTGTCACCCAGCTTCTTAACTATTTCCTCTGTATCATTATCTTCATAAAGAGGAATTATATCATATACAATATCGTCTACAACATGTACAGAGCCACTGTTGACATCCAATACAATATTGTATCCGTTGTTCTTATACTGATGGATCACTTTCTCCTCCTACGCAAAACAAGAGAGTGTACGGGTGTCCTGATGATGCTGACACTCCAGAAAAACACTCTCTCATCATTGCTAATTATTAAGTTCTTACTTATTCTCGCAGCTCTGGTTACCAACTGTGCAAGAAGTCTTACATGCTGACTGGCATGATGTCTGACATTCTCCACATCCGCCCTTCTTAGCTGTCTCCTTAAGATTCTTAGTATTAATTGTCTTAATGTGCTTCATGACGAGCCTCCTTTTATTTCATAAAAACTAGTTAGATTATATCATATATTATAATGGAAATAAAGTATTTTTTTATTTCTCCAGCTCAATTTCCCTGCCAATAACTACTGCCTTGGAATCTGCGCCATGACCGACTTCATCCGTTACTGCTATAGCAAGTTCCTTATCATCGCATACATCTGTAAGAATTTCTGCGGCAGTTGTAATTCCTTCCTGTGCAAGTTCCGTAAATGTTCCGAGTAAAACTCCATTTACTTCATTGAATACGCCCATCTGCTTCAACTGGGTAAAATAAGAACGTATTCTGTTTTCTCTGCCGCTGTTACTCTCCAGGAATAACACTTTATGTCTGAACGACGGCATGTATGATGTTCCCGCTAATTTTAAAAAGCAGCGGATATTTCCTCCGATAAGTACGCCCTTCATTTCTTCGCCGCGTACAAATTCGTAATCTATATCGTATAAATCATCGCTTTCTCCGCTTAACACCATTTCAAGGTCTGCTTTCTGCCTTTCCCCATATCCGGTAATAATATTTCTTATCTGGTACAGGTATGTGCAGATTCCCGTCTTGCAATATATGGCATTAAGAAGGGTGGTAAGATCACTGTATCCGAAAACCGGTTTGCCATTCTCTTCTAACATATCGTAATCAACATAATCAAGAATTTCATTAGCGGAATCGCCTCCGGATATATCAAAAACAACTTTAATTTCCGGATTCCGGACCATTTCATTAAAAACATCTGCCCTGTCTTTGCTGCTAAGTGTTCTGTTTTCCTTAGTACAGTATATATTACCAGTTACCGCCTTATAGCCCATATCATACAGGCTGTTTTCAACCTCCTCGATTACCTCATGATTATCATTTGGAAATCCATCAGAGCAGGCCACAAGCCCCACCGAATCTCCTTTATCCAACATTTTAAATCTCCTTTGCTTTTACAAATTTATATTAAAAAAAGGTCATGTCATAAACACAACCTTATTAATAGTGCAGTCGGCGGGACTTGAACCCGCACCCAAGCAATATGGACTAGATCCTTAGTCTAGCGCGTATGCCAATTCCGCCACGTCTGCTTAAATGTGTCGCCAATCACCAGCGACGTATTGTATATTATCATATCAGGAATATAATTGCAAGTATTTTTTAAAATTTATTTTTCCCAAAAAGATTGACATTAAAATTAAGCAATGCTAAAATAATATAGTTGTTTGCAGTCGTGGCGGAATTGGCATACGCGCATGATTCAGGTTCATGTCCGGGTTTCCGGGTGTGGGTTCAAGTCCCATCGACTGCACTGATAATTTTTGGCTCATGTACATACATGGGTCTTTTTTGTTGAAAGGATATTATGGAAGCTTATTACGAAAAAATGCTGGCATTAGCTGAAACAATCGCCGTTAATGCTCATAAAAGTCAGTTGGATAAGGGCGGGCATCCTTATATCAATCATCCCCGTTTTGTATCTGCACACTGTACTTCTCCTGAATCCAGGATTGTAGGGATGCTTCATGATGTAGTGGAAGACACTGATGTGACTCTTGATGCACTCAGAGAATATGGCTTTAACGAAGATATTCTTATGGCAATTGACCTTGTAACAAAGAAAAAAGGTCCTGATTATGACGAAGATCTCTATTATGAAAAAATAAAAACAAATTCCATCGCAAGAGAAGTCAAGCTTGCCGATTTAAAGCACAATTCGGATATATCAAGAATTCCACATCCCACCAAAAAGGATATACAGAAAATAGAATATTACAAATCAAGAATAGAATATCTTGAAAGTTAGTCATACCAGAACTTACAATACAAAAAGACCATATGTATCAAACCGTTACATATGGTCTTTTTTTCAAGACTGTTTTGCAGTCATTTTTTTCTACAGGGGATATTCCCCCGTATATTGTAACATATATATCCTTACGATCAAATCGACTAAATATCCTGTTCTTTTTTTCTGCCCATTATTACTGCAAGAGTTGCTGCACTAAGTCCAAGAATTGCAATATAAAGTGTCATATTGCCATCACCTGTTGCTACGTCTTCATCAGCTTCTACTTCCGGTTTTCTTACAGGTCTTACAGACGGCTTATTATCATCTGACGCATTATTACCAGGGTTGATTTCAGGTTTTTTATCAGGTACTACGTCCTCATCTGGTACTATGTCCTCATCACCTTCCACCTCCGGAATTCTGTTTAATCTTACTGTATATGTTGCAGTATAATCAACATTTTCCTTTACTGATGTTACTTCTTTATCCCAGCCCGCAAATGTGTATGTGTATTTCTCATCTGCTTCCTTTGCAGGATTAGCCGGTATCACTACGTTATCTCCGTAATGATAGGTTTCTTCTGTTATCACACTTCCGTCTTCATTAAGGAATCTTACTGTATAGTCAATATATGATGACTCATATACTGCTTTGTAATCAACATTTTCCTTTACTGATGTTACTTCTTTATCCCAGCCTGCAAATTTGTATGTGTATGTCTCATCTGCTTCCTTTGCAGGATCGGCCGGTACCACCACATCTTCTCCGTAATGATAGGTTGCTTCTGATATTACGCTTCCGTCTTCATTAAGGAATCTTACTGTATATTCGATATATGATGATTCATATACGGCTTTGTAATCTGCATTTCCTTTTACTGATGTTACTTCTTTATCCCAGCCCGCAAATGTATATGTGTATGTCTCATCTGCTGCCTTTGCAGGATTGGCCGGTACCACTACATCTTCTCCGTAATGATAGGTTTCTTTCAAAATTACTGTTCCATCTTCATCAAGGAATCTTACGATATACTTATTGTATTCATCTGTATATACTGCGGTATAATCAACATTTCCCTTTACTGATGTTACTTCTTTATCCCAGCCTGCAAATGTGTAATTATATGTCTCATCTGCTGCCTTTACAGGATCGGCCGGTACCACTACATCTTCTCCGTAATGATAGGTTGCTTCTGTTATTACACTTCCGTCTTCATTAAGGAATCTTACTGTATAGTCAATATATGATGGTTCATATACCGCTTTATATACAACATCGCTTACAGCTTCTGTTGAGATTTCTTTATCCCAGCCCGCAAATGTGTAATTATAAGTCTCGTCACTTTCCCTGACCGGATTAGAAGGAATTACAATCTTCTCATTGGCATTATATATTCTTTCTGAAATAATGCTGTCATCATAATCTACAAACTTAACCGTATAATCCTTCAAATTTCCCCCGTCTACATGCCAGCCGTCTGCTTCACGTTTAAGAACATACCAGCAATCAACCGCATCTTCTTTAACTCCTGCTTTTTCTGCTGTAAGACTTACAAAAGACTTTACAAATTCTTCATTATTATTACCGTAAATAGTATCTGATTTACCTTTTATATAAGCTTCTTCAAGCATTGATATTATATTTTCATATCCGGTAAAATCATTTGTTGCAGTAATTGTTGAACCAAGCTTTGTAAAATACTTTGGCTCACGTCCTGTGATGTATTCGTAATCAAACAGATCTTTTCTTGACGATACTTCGATATTGTATTTATAGAATGCAATCTTAATTGATTTATCAAATACTGCTTTATATGTTGCATCTCCTGTACATACATCGCTTACTTCCCTATCCCAGCCTGCAAACGTATGCTCATAAATATCTTTGTTTCCGGGATACTTTGGGTTGCCAGGTTTAACAATCTTATCACCATATTTTAAATTCTGTTCTGAAATTACTTCCCCGTTACTGTTTACGAATTTTACAGTATATTGGATATCCGTTACATCATAAAGTGCTGTATATACAACATCTTTTGTAACTTTTTCAAATGCCTTATCCCAACCTTTGAATTCATATCTTTTGCCATCAATTTCATAATCTGAAGCTGTTTCCGGTGCCCCACTTCTGACATCTTCAGCCGATGTCAGAGCATCAAATATCTTTTCAGTCTCTTTGCCGTTTACAGAATATATAACTTTGTACTTTTTCTTTACGGCTTCGTATGTTGCCTTATACTCTGCATTGCCTTTACATACAGTGCTTACTTCAGGACTCCAGGCTGCACCTGTATATTCAAATTCAACATTGTCCGCCTTTTCAGGTACATCAGGCACCGTAATTGTATCATTATATGAATAGTTATGTTCTGATAACACCTCTCCGTTTTCATATAAAAACTTAACTGTATACTGTTTTACTTCCTCAGTAAATGACGCATATACTGTTTTATCTGACTTAACATTAGTTAAATCTGCCGGATTATCATTTACGTCAACCCATCCGTTAAAAGTATATGAAGCATACTCAGTTTCAGCTTTTACAGGTGTAGCGCCATTGTACCTTGCACTCTGTCCATCAATAACGCTGATTGTTTCAATAACTTCTGTTCCATTTACAAACTTAACGGTATGTCTTGTGACATTCTGTTTGTTTTCAAGTTCAAAAGCAATGCCTCCATCATCTAATACATAATGGCAGCTGTTTTCCTTATCATAGAATGTCATTTTATCAGTAAAAACAACTGTGACAGATTTGCCATTAACTGTGAATGTTACAGGATATGACATTGTATAATATATTGGGTCATTTTTTGAACCAATATAAAAGTCATTACCAAATAAAACCGCGTCACTGCCATCAATTAATTTTCTGTTGTTAATTTTGATATTAACTTTTTCTCCATCACCATACGCTGCGGTAACAGTTATTTTATTCATATCAAAACTTTTTTTGTTCGTCTTAACTGTTCCTACCAATTTCCCATTATCGTACAGTTCAAACTGATTATTAACAGAAACGTAAAGGTGATTCGCTTTTATACCCTTTGCTCTTGAAACATTAACAACATACGTTTTAGTTTTTTTCCCATTATTTACAACAACTGTTGTGCTGCCACGTTTCAATCCTTCGACTACAAGCTTTTTTACTCCTATAATGTTAGTATGGATACTTGCTTTTGCAACCTTAGGATTGCTGTTAGATTCAACTTTCCATTTATCCCAATCAAATGTTACACTATCCTTTTCTCCCTCTTCAACAGTTATTACATTATTCTCTGCTGCAAGAGTTTTTCTTGAAAATCCGGAAAATACTGTAGTAACTGTAAGTGCCACAGCAAGAATCATACTAAGCACACGTCCTAACACATTCATCTTTGTTTTCATTTTTCTGCTCCTTTTCCTGTTTTTCCATATGATGCCATATTATCACACCCATTTTTTTCATTCTCCCCCCTAATTGGGCAAAGCAGATATATTTAATTATATTGAAGGGAATGTGCCGTTAAGAATAAAAAACAGCTTTAGAAAATTTAATTTTATTTTATTTAGTTTATAAGTTTTTTATATTTATTTCACAGTTTAGACTTATTTTCACGTTACAATACATATTGTACCAAACCAAAAGAAAAGGCTATATCCTTTTTCTTCATTCCTATCCGGGCACCTCTTAACCGAGGTGCCCCTCCTATTTTCACCGGTTCTTTATCCGTTCATCCAGTTCGGTAAGATATTCCCAACGTTCCATTTTATATTCAAGTTCTTCATTGAGTTTATTTTTTTCACAATCAAGTTCATTGAGTTTTACGAAATCATTGGAATTTTTTACCATAAGATTATCAATTTCCGTAATCCGTGCTTCTATTTTTCCGATATCATCTTCAATATGCTCAAATTCCTTTTGTTCCGCATAAGTAAATTTAAGTTTTTCCTGCTTAACTTTTTTTCCGGTATTCTTCGGTATCCCGGGATCGGCTTTTACAGGTTCTTTGTCAAATTCAGCAACCAGCTCATAATCCGAGTATCCGCCCTCATACTGTCTTAACCTGCCATTTTCAAATGCAAAAATCCTTCGTACCACTCTGTCAAGAAAATATCTGTCATGGCTGACAGCTATTACTATTCCGTCAAAAGAATCCAGGTAATCTTCAAGAATGGTCAGCGTCTTTATGTCAAGATCATTGGTCGGCTCGTCAAGAATCAATACATTAGGTGCCTCCATAAGAACCCTTAACAGATTCAGGCGTCTTTTTTCACCACCTGAAAGTTTTTTTATAAGGGAATACTGTTCTCTCGGAGGAAAAAGGAATTTGTCAAGCATCTGGGATGCGGAAAGTGAGCCATCCCGCGTCTTAACATATTCTGCAGTATTTTTGATATAATCAATTACCCTGATTTCAGGGTCCATAAAGCTTATCCCATCTTCCTTACGCGTAGATATTTCCTGTGCATAATATCCGATTTTTACTGTCTGGCCGATAACTATTTCCCCTTCGTCAGGTTCAACAATCCCCATAATAAGTTTTAACAGAGTTGTCTTTCCACAGCCGTTAGGACCTACAATACCTATGCGGTCATTTTTAAGAAAAATATAATTAAAATCATTAATAATATGCCTGTCGCCGTAGGCTTTGCTGAGATTATTAATTTCCACAGTGGTTCTTCCAAGCCTTGTGGATATGGAACTTAATTCTATTTCCGAATCCTGTTCGGGACGTTTTCTGTTTTTAAGTTCCTCATAACGCATGAGTCTGGCTTTCTGCTTGGTGCTTCTCGCCTTTGCTCCACGCATTACCCATTTAAGCTCGTTTCTTAAAAGATTGGCTTTCTTGCTGTCCGTTGAAACAGCCATTTCCTCTCTTTCAGCTTTAAGCTCAAGAAATCCCGAATAATTGGTATTATAGCTGTATATTTTTCCTTTATCCAACTCCACTATTCTGTCAGAAACGCTGTCCAGAAAATATCTGTCATGCGTAACCATAATTACCGATTTTTTATAATCCTTAAGATAATTTTCAAGCCATGTTGACATCTCATTGTCAAGATGGTTGGTAGGCTCGTCAAGAATCAGTATATCCGCACCGGATAATAAAGCCCTGACTAATGCTATTTTTTTACGCTGTCCTCCTGACATATGGCAGGTCAGCTCATCATAATCCGTTAGTCCAAAAGTCTGAAGCATAGCCTTTGCCTCTGCCTCCACCGCAAACATATCCTCATCCTTTGGTACATCTGTCATTACATAATGTATAACTGTCTCATTATCATCAAATGACGGATGTTGTGAAAGCATTTCAATAATAACTTTATTGGCTATGGTAACTTTGCCCTCATCAGGTACAATATTTCCTGCTATTATATTAAGAAGCGTTGATTTTCCAGTTCCGTTAATACCTATAATTCCTACTTTTTCACCTTCCTCAAGGGAAAATGAGGTATCATCAAACAATTTTCTTTCCGAATAAGAATGTGTCAGATTCTCTATAGTTAAAATATTCATACATTTATTTTATTATGAGAAAATATGCCGCAATAGCCGCAATTGCCACTACTGCTATGATAATTCCTGCCAATAAACCCTTTCCTGATTTAGTTTCTTCCTGAACATCTTCCACAATGTTTTCTTTAATTCCGATACTCATTCTGTCAAGAGTATTCCGGTCCCACAAAAGCACTCCGGCTTCATCACCAAGTTTCTTTGCCCCTGATATAAAAGAACTATTGGTTATAAATGCACGGGCATCATGAGACATGTCTTTTGTTCCATCCACAAATTCCTTCATAGCTGCAGTTCCGACTGCGTCTATATCATACTGACATTTAAAGCAGTATTTTTTATCATCTTTTACCGCCGTTATATCATAAGGTTTTCCTGTATGCATCTCAACTTTGTCATAATTAAGGGCTGTAAGCATCTTAGCTATTAATGGTAAAAAATTGTCTTTGTCTCTGATTATCATAAAATATTGTTACCTCCGTATTTTTCGACTTAATATGTGACATTATAACATATTTTTATTTTTGACGTATAGGTTTATTGTAGAATTTCTTGACTATATTGCCAACTCAATGTAGTATTTTATTATAATATATTTAGAGGTTTCTTATGGAAGATAATATAATTGAATTAAAACAGGGAGAGGTATTGCTCCACACCAATGATGAGATAAAATGTCTTTATCTTATTCTTAGTGGGGAGACCGATATTTATTCCCGCTACGGCAGAATAAGCACATCTGCCGGAAGTATTCTTGGGTTATCAGGCAGTTTATATGGTTTAAGTTTATATAATTATGTTGCAAAAAGTGACTGTACTTTAAGGAAGTTCACGGTATCAGGAATCTCTGATCTTGAAAAAATACTACGTGAATATCCTGATATGGTACCGGATATCGTAATCCTTAATGAACATTTTATAATGGAACTTATCAAATTATATCTGTCCATGATGATAAAATGCAAAAGAAAAGATCCATCATTCACGCCCGACAGCAGGCTTAACAAATGGGTTCTTGATAAGCATAACGGAATAGCATCCATTCCGGAAGATATTAAGAAAGCATATTTCGGAGCGAACATAAGTAATTCAGCAGGTATCATTATTGAAAATACTGAATTTATAAATCTCCTCCATGAAATATGTCTTGATATGTCAGAACTTCTAGGCATTAATAACGACTACATTCCTAAACAACAGAATGCAGTAGCCAGAAGTCCCGTTCCCGCACTGACATTTACGAAGGACGACCTTTTTATTCTTGATGAGCTCAAGGGTTCATTGGATAAAATATTGGATTATTCCGAAATTGACGATGATACCAGAGCTTCTGTAACCGACACTTTCAGACGTTTCAAAATATGCAGCGACAGATTATCAAGTGATGAAAATATACGTCTCTTGAGAAAACAGATAACCGGATTTTTCTATGACATATACTATAAAGTATTTATTAAATCCATTAATGATGATGCCATACCTTCGTATATATATATGTTTTTAAATTTTGGATATATGGATGAGGAACTTGCCGGTGAGGAGGTATCCGTCCTTCTTTATAAAATATATAAAGCCGGCGATTCGCTGTTTAACAATGATAATATATTCACAATGTACCGTTGGTTAAAGCTCGTAATGTCGGGGGAGAAGAACCCAAGCCGCAACAACTTTGACCAGTCATACGAAGAATTCATCCGTCAGGAAATCAAGAATAACAGCATAGATATGCCCGAGGAATCTGCATTAAATAATTGCGAAATGAAACTGCGTTTTGAAATTGACAACCTTTTCAAATCAGCCAATTATATGACCTACGGCAGGGTAAGTACATTCGTACCGGTTGTAATTAAAGAAAATATTGCGAAAAATATTCCTGATGCCATGCTTTCTGCAGATAGTGTCACAGATATCATAACCAAAATTAAGGAAATCGATTTTTCTTTGTTTTACCGTTCTATCGTATATTCCAATGAAGAACTCGGCATAAACCAGTTATATGTATATGAGGAATATCTCCCTGAGATTATCCTTACACCATGTATTGGCTCCAGAGGTGTTCTGTGGCAGGAAATCAATGGCAGAAAAAGAAATTCTTCCGCCAGAATGTTATTTCCTATATTCTGTAACACAATTCCCGAAAATATATTTCTTAATGTCATGGGAAAATACCGTTGGGAAATATGCAGGAGAATACAGGGTTCCTACTGGAATGTGGCAACTGAAAAGTCCCTCACCTCCGAATATTACGATTACCTGCTTTTCTATAAGAAAAACAAAGACTTATCAGAACAGCAGAAAGAGAAATTAAAGTCCCTCCTTATCAACTGCCGTAACAATTATTCAGAAGTCTTTGCGAAGGATTACGAGACATGGATTAACTACGAATCAAAGGGAGCAAGTAAACTCAACAAAATATCCCGTAATATACTTGCAAAATATTGTCCATTTAACAAGGACATACGTGGAGTGCTGAGAAGCAACCCGATATTTACAGACTGCATTGATTATTATGAGCGTCATATGTTAAATGACAGACGAAAATATGATAACCTTATTAAGGTAATGCAGACAAAGAATATTCCTATTCCTAAAGAAATAGAAGAAACAAGAGCCTACTATAGCAAGTAGGCTCTTTATTTTATAATTTATTTAGCTGTGATATACTTCTGTGCTACAAGTAATTCTGCGCTTAATACCGCTCCTCCGGCAGCACCTCTGATTGTATTGTGTGAAAGTCCTACAAACTTCCAGTCAAATACAGCATCTTCTCTTAAACGTCCGAATGAAACACCAAATCCGTTTTCATAATTAACATCAAGAGCTACCTGAGGTCTGTTGTCTTCCTCAAGGTACTGGATAAAATGCTTAGGAGCACTTGGAAGATTAAGTTCCTGTGGAAGTCCCTTGAAGTTAGTCCAACGGTCAAGAATTTCTTCCTTAGTTGGTTTCTTTTCAAAATTAACAAATACTGCTGCTGTATGTCCGTTTAAAACAGGTACTCTTAAACACTGTGTTGTAATAACAGGTAAAGCTGCTTTCTCAATATGTCCGTCAACTAATTTACCCATAAGTCTTAATGGTTCCTGTTCACTCTTCTCTTCTTCACCTGCGATGTATGGAATTACATTGCCTTCCATTTCAGGCCAGTCTTTAAATGTCTTGCCTGCACCTGAAATTGCCTGATATGTTGTTGCAACAACAAGCTTAGGTCCGAATTCTTTAAGTGCAAAAATTGCAGGAGTATAACTCTGGATTGAGCAGTTAGGCTTAACTGCGATAAATCCTCTCTTAGTACCAAGTCTCTTCTTCTGGTATTCAATAAGTTTAAAATGTTCAGGATTAATTTCAGGAACAACCATAGGAACATCCTCTGTCCAACGATGTGCACTGTTATTAGATACAACAGGTGTCTCTGTCTTTGCGTAATCTTCTTCTATTTTCTTAATTTCTTCCTTAGTCATATCGACTGCTGAAAATACAAAGTCTACCTTTGAAGCAACTTCTTCAACATCCATTACATTATAGACTATCATCTTCTTAACTGCCTCAGGCATAGGTGTTGTCATTTTCCATCTGTCGCCTACTGCATCTTCATAAGTCTTTCCTGCTGAACGTGGGCTTGCTGCAATTGCCACAACCTCAAACCAAGGATGATTCTCAAGCAAAGAAATAAATCTCTGTCCTACCATTCCGGTTCCACCAAGGATACCTACTCTAAGTTTCTTTTCCATTTCATTTCTCCTATCTGCTAATTCTTGTCATAGACTGCAAATTCCAATCCTTTACTACGGATTCCGTCTATAAAATCACCTAACATATCCCTGTTAGTTGATGATGAACCACTTAACTGGTATATTGCACCGCCATGAGCCTTATTAAGTGCATTAGACAAAGCCTGTGATACCTCCGGCTGATTATTGACATCCCAGTCAGAGTATGCATAACTCCAGAATACAGTCCTGTATCCAAGCTGTCCCGCAAGTGCAAGTGCCTGTTCACTGAAGTATCCTGACGGAGCACGGAACAGATACATCTCATACCCGTAAGTTTCATAAACGTAATTGTATAACACATCCATCCTCGTTGTCAAACTATTTACAGATAATCCGGGAATTTCATCTCCGGTATCAGTATAATTTCCGAGAACATGTCCTTCGTCAATCATTCTTTTTATTAATTCCGGATTCTTTTCCGCATAGTTTTTTGTTATAAAGAAAACAGCGGAAACATTTTTTTCTTTAAGTGTATCAAGAATTTTATCCGTATTGCCATATTCAAGAATCTCATTAAATGTAAGCCAGACATAATTGCTTTCAGGCTGTATAAAGTCCACTTTATAATCGCCGTATTTTAATTCATAAAAAGCCAGATTAGGTCTGTTGGTTGTCTTATCAAAAGTATTGCCTATTCCGTAATATACTCCATCCGCACTTAATGAATTAATATCTTTAACATTAATTCCCGTATTATTGTTCATATATGGCGAATACTTACCATCCCCCATAATGTTAGACGGCATCTTACCTGCTTCAACAATGTTTACCTCAAATCCCTTCACCGCACAATTTCCATATTCATCCCTTGCGATTACTTCACAGTTATATTTTCCCACTTTGTCAAAAGACAGGTTATTAATCATATTCTTTTTGCTATCGGCTGCCGTAATATTATCGGAGAATCCGTATGTAACTTCTGAATAATCATTTACAGATTTAACTACATCCGCCAGAGCCAAATTCGCCGATACTTCAAAATAAAATCTACTTCTTTCAAGCGTGATTTCCGGCTCCTCTGTATCAGTTACCTTAATACGAAAAGTCTTTGATTCATCTTTGTAATTTATCGTTGCCGTATAAACTCCGATAACATCCTTATTAACCTCAGAAAGATCCAAGGTCATCTCCTGAAGTACCTTTTTAGGTGCCCTAACATAATCTTTAAGTTCCGTACTTATCCCGCTGCCCACATTAACCTCAAATTCTTCCCTGTACAGGTTAATATTACCATTGCGGTTACCACAACCCGTTGCGGTGGCCGTTAAAAAAGTGGCAGCTATAATAGCCAGTCGTTTTTTCAAAGTATTCCTCCTTATCTGTCAGTATATTAGAAAAAACGGGCGTCCAAAGGACACCCTTTCCGTGAAATCAATATAAGCTACTAACGGGATTCGAACCCGTGACCTCCGCCTTACCAAGGCGACGCTCTACCTCCTGAGCCATAGTAGCAAGCTCATGAACAAATGTACCATATTTGCAGAATATATTCAACAATTTTTTAAAATTTTATTTCTTATTCTCTGTATGGCATTATCTATTGACTTAACAGGTTTTTGCAATCTTTCCCCGATTTCAGCATAACTAAGGCCTTCTATGTAAAGTTCAACTACATTTTTTTCAAATTTACTGAGGTCATTATCCATACAGGTCTGAATCCTAATTACCTGTTCTTTCGCTATAATCATCTCTTCAGGATTTTTCATGCTGTCATCTACTAACGTATCTACAAGCTTAATATCCTCATCGGATCCATTATCATTAATTGTCTCCTCAAAAGAAACATAACAATTGAGCGGTCCATTTTTCTTTCTGTTATATCTTGTAATTGTGGACCTTATATGCCTTGATACGCATAGCGAAGCAAATGTCATGAACAATGCGTCTCTATCCGGATTATAGTCCCTTATTGCCTTAAAAAGGCCAAGCATGCCCTCCTGGAGTAAATCTTCATTATCGGCACCTGCAAGATAATATGAACGCACATTTTTTCTTACAAGATTTTTATATTTTTCAATAAGATAATCTGCTGCTTTTTCATCACCTGAATGATATTTTGCCACAAGTTCTTCATCGGAAAGTAATTTGTAAGTATCAGTAATTGCCATATATTACATCCTCTGTCTGACTATTTCATAAGCAAGAACGCCTGCTGCAACCGATGCATTAAGCGAATCAATGTTACCCTTCATAGGGATTGACGCAACATAATCGCATTTTTCTTTTACAAGTCTGCTGACGCCTTCTCCTTCGTTACCGATTACAAGTCCTATCGGTCCCGTAAGATTTAAGTTATACATAGTCTCGCCGCCCATATCGGCACATACAAACCATAATCCTTCTTTTTTGAGTTCCTCTATTGTCGCGGAAAGATTGGTAACCTTGGCAACAGGTGTATAATTAAGTGCTCCCGCACTGGTCTTTGCAACAGTTGCCGTAAGACCTACCGCACGTCTTTTTGGAATAATTACACCATGTGCTCCTGCAAGGTTCGCTGTTCTTATTATTGCTCCAAGGTTATGAGGGTCTTCTATTCCATCAAGTATAAAAACAAACGGTGGTTCACCTTTTTCTCTTGCGGCATTCAGAATATCTTCCACTTCCGCATAATCGTATGCTGCCGCATTGGCTACGACTCCCTGATGATGACCTGTCTTTGATAATCTGTCAAGAATTTCCCTGTCAACATATCTGATTATTGTGTCTGTCTTTTTAGCTTCACGGATAATTGTCATTACCGGTCCATCTTTACATCCATCAAGAACGTAAAGTTTATCAATGGTTTTGCCTGATCTGAATGCTTCAATTACTGCATTTCTTCCTTCAATGGTAAATTCTGTATATCTCATGAGATATGTTCCTCCTGAAATCCTTTTTTTACAAGTTCCATAATCCTGTCAAACTTTTTCTGAAGATAGAGGTAGCCGATTAACGCTTCAAATCCGGTAGCTTTTCTGTAATCGGAGGTTGATGCATTCTTGGCTTTGGTGCAGGAATGGGCATTACGCCCTCTTTTGTATGCCGCTTCTTCATCTTCACTCAGCATATCCATTATTGACTCAATAATCCGTGCCTGGGTTGATGCTTTGGCAAGGTTGCTTGCCTTTTTATTAAGTTTGTTAACAGGTGCATTGCCTCTGGTTACAAGATTGGTTCTTATAATCAGTTCATATACGCAGTCGCCAATATAGGCAAGTGTCAGAGGAGAATATAAAGCAACGTTTACCTCTCCTATCTGAAATGCCTTTTCCATTGCCTCAAACATTAATCTATCCTCACACTATTTCCCATACAGTTCCTTCTCTGGTATCCTTTATCTGTATGCCTTTTGCCGCAAGTTCATCACGGATTGCATCTGCCTTTGCAAAGTCTTTTTCTTTCTTTGCAGCTTTTCTTTCTTCAATCTTTGCAAGAATGTATTCTTTAAGTTCCGAATCCACAGAACCTTCCTTATCATTACCATGGTCCTTTAAGAGATCAAGTGAAAGCACTTCGTCAAAACTCTTTATAAGTTCCAGCTTGGTCACATCATTAATATCGCTTCTTAATACATCATATATAACGGTTATTGCCGAAGATGTATTAAGGTCTGAGCATATTGCGTCTTCAAATTTATTTCTAAAACCGGCAAATGCTTCTTCATCCACACTGCCATCTGCCTTCAGTTCCCCAATTTTCTTGATAAGTTTATTATATGCCGTTGTCATATTATCAAGAACTTCATAAGAAAATTCAAGGGGTTTACGATAGTGTGACTGTAAGCAGAATAATCTGTACACAAGTGGATTATAGCCTTTTTCTTCAAGAAGTGATACTGTAAGGAATTCACCTTTTGATTTACTCATCTTTCCCGATTTATCGTTAAGATGATGAACATGGAACCAATAGTTGCACCACTTATGTCCGAGATATGCCTCACTCTGGGCGATTTCGTTGGTATGATGTGGAAAAATATTATCTACGCCGCCGCAGTGGATGTCCATATATTCGCCGAGGTGTTTCATACTGATGCATGAGCACTCAATGTGCCATCCCGGATATCCTACACCCCATGGGCTGTCCCACTTAAGTTCCTGATTGTCAAATTTGGATTTTGTAAACCAGAGTACAAAGTCTGCTTTGTTCTTTTTATTAATATCTTCGCTTACGTCATCCCTGACTCCGACCATAAGTTCTTTTTCCGACTGGCTTGAAAAAACATAATAATCATCAAGCTTAGATGTGTCAAAATATACGTTGCCTCCTGCAATGTAAGCATAATCTTTTTCAAGAAGGACTTTAACCATATTAATAAATTCAGGAATACAGTTAGTCGCAGGTTCTACAACATCAGGTCTTTTAATATTAAGCTTACGGCAGTCATCAAAGAAAGCATCTGTATAATATTTAGCAATCTCCATTACAGTCTTATGTTCTCTTTTGGCACCTTTAAGCATCTTATCCTCACCTGTATCGGCATCACTTGTAAGGTGTCCCACATCCGTAATATTCATTACACGTTTTACATCATAACCTACATAACGTAAAGTTTTTTCAAGAATATCTTCCATAATATAGGACCTTAAATTTCCTATGTGTGCAAAATGATATACTGTAGGTCCGCAGGTATACATTGCTACCTTTCCGTCAACATTAGGTATAAACTGCTCAACTTTTCTTGTAAGTGTATTAAAAAAATATACTTTATTTTCCATCGTATTGCTCCTGTTTCTCTTTTAATTTACTTAACTGTTTCTGAATGTCATCAAGCTCTGCTCTTACAGGATCCGGCAAATGAATCTGATCAAGGTCTTTGTTAGGAAGCCTTATATCATCACATTTAACCACTCTGCCCGGTATTCCCACAACTGTTGAATTAGGAGGAACTTCCTCAAGAACTACGGAACCTGCACCTATCTTGGAACCTGCACCTATTGTAAATGAACCGAGTATCTTGGCCCCTGTACTTATCATAACATTATCACCGATAGTAGGATGCCGCTTGCCATGTTCCTTGCCTGTGCCTCCGAGAGTTACTCCCTGATAAATCGTAACATTGTCGCCGATTATAGTTGTCTCCCCGATTACAACACCATGTCCGTGATCGATAAAAAGACCTTTTCCAATCTGTGCGCCCGGGTGTATTTCAATTCCGGTCTTTCTTGCAGCCTTCTGCGAGATTTTTCTTGCTTTATAAAATTTACCTTTGAGGTAATACTTGTGTGCCTTTCTGTATTCCCATATAGCCCAGAAACAAGGATAAAGAAATACTTCCCTGTTGGATTTCATTGCAGGGTCCCTGTCTTTTATGACCTCTATGGATTCTTTAACATATTCTATGAATTTCATGATATCTCCTTAATATTAAGAATTTCTGCTACAACATCCCTTACAGGATTCACAGTCAGCAATTCTGTCATTCATAATATCATTATATACAATATTTTCAACCTTGCTAATCATTGCCACCGCCTGGGCTGATATTCCAAGTCCCTCTCCGGTAAATCCAAGTCCCTCTTCAGTCGTTGCCTTTACGCTTACCCTGTCTATGTCAATCTTAAGTGCATCCGCAATATTCTGTCTCATAGCCGGTATATACGATGCCATTTTAGGCTTCTGTGCTATTATAGTGCTGTCTACATTGTCTATAACATAATGATTATCTTCTAACATCTCTCCGACTTTTTCCAGAAGATAAAGGCTTGATACCCCCTTATATCTTTCATCACTGTCAGGAAAATGCTTTCCGATATCTCCCAGTGCCGCTGCTCCCAAAATTGCATCTGATATGGCATGCAGGAGAACATCAGCATCCGAATGTCCCAAAAGTCCCAATTCGTATGGTATCTCAACTCCGCCTATTATCATTTTTCTGTCAGGTACTAATCTGTGAACATCATATCCCGTTCCAATTCTCATATCAAATCCTCTTTCTATATATACAAACCATCTTATTTCATTTTACAACGAAAAGAACCCTTGATTAATAATCAAGGGTTCTTCTTAGTAGCGGAGAAGGGAGTCGAACCCCTGACACCATGGGTATGAACCATGTGCTCTAGCCATCTGAGCTACTCCGCCATATAGAATTATCTGAATAAATGGGACCTACAGGGCTCGAACCTGTGACCCTCTGCTTGTAAGGCAGATGCTCTCCCAGCTGAGCTAAGATCCCAAAATTCATATCTATATCGCAGTGCTTTTCGCAACCTGCTTGACTATTATATTACCAAAGTCTTACCTTTGTCAACACTTTTTTATAAATTATCTAATTTTTTATTTCACCTATATTTTCTATGTCCCAAAGCAGAATCATACGCTCGTTTTTGTCATTAACTGCTTTAATACATAATGTCTGGTCAACTACAAGATAATCTGCATCCAGCACCTTATAAACCGTAGGAATAACAATCTCGTTACTGAGTACGCCTCTTCCCACGTTGTAAAAACGCAGCTTCGTACCCGCTATATATTCGTCCGATGTAAGAAGATAGGGACTTCCGCTGTAAAATTTCATATTATTCTTTTCATGTGCAGCATCAAGCGTAAAAATATCTTTAAGTCTCGGTCTGCTGAAATTGTATACATACACATCAGCATCTTCTTCTCCCGATGTTGTGAGATAAGCATCTCCCGCACAATACAGTCCATTTTCTGCCTTACAGATTATCGTTCTTTTCTGATTTCCGATATCAAGTCTTTCGTAAAACGAACCTTTATCTCCACTGCAAAGAACAGCTATGTAATTTCCGTTATTCTCTATATATTCTACCTGTACATCCTTGTAAACGTCATCATATTCATATACAGAAACGATTTTACCCGTATTAATAATGTATTTGTATATATTATTATCGCCTTCCACTGTACAGTATAAACAGTCTCCTCCGTCGGAAACTGCAAAACTTTCCATTTCTAAATCAAAAACAAGATTTTCAAAACTGCCGTTCAAAACATCATAAGAAGTGAAATATCCGTTGACATAATCATACGAATACACAAATCCCGTGCCTGTAACATTTAATGTTGTATCCATCGAAACAGCTTTATCAGTCTTTAAAGAGCTCACTTCACTACCTGTAGAAATCTTATATGCAGATAAAACCGACTCTTCATCACCTGTATACAGTACAAGCAATCCGTCGTCTCCGTAAGCTTCTATGTCCACAAGGCTGTATCCTTCCTTTGAATAAATATCGGTGGCATCATATAATGAGTTCACAGCTTCAAGAGGTTCTCCGGCAATTTTTTTATCAAAACGTGTTATGTTGGATTCAGATGTTTCGGTAGGGTCGGTGAATGTAATCGACGTTTTATTCCCACATGCCGTAAGCGAAATAGTCATTGCAACGAAAACTATTGTAAAAAGAATTTTTTTACGCATACCATAATACCTCCTGATTTACTTATTTAATACAAAGGTCTTGTCCGATATCCTATAGACAAGATTTAATGACATTATAACCATAACCGAAGTCAGGATCCCGGACGCAACAACAAATATAATACTGTCTGCCCTTACAAAAATACATCCATAGCAGAGTGCATACATCAAAAGTGATGGCATATAATATCTGAAACTTCTTACAGTTCCGTCTGCATTATAAGGCTGGAACATATAATATGTAAATAATCCAAATATTGAAAAAAACAGTCCCATAAAAACAATGCATATAATAATCTGTGCGGTAATCACATACACCTGACATATACATCCCAGAATAAGATAAGAAGCAGCCAGTGTGATTATAGGAACCGCATTTATTTTTAAAATATTATAAAGACAGAATATAAAATTACCGGCAAGTCCCTCTCCCGTGTTGTCCTTTCTCAATATATGTATATCGCAATTTGTAAACAAATCCCTGCAATACCCGGAACAATTGCAAAGGCAATACATAACTAAAGCAAGCAAAGGCATTGAATACGATATAACTGTACTGACAGCATCCTTGTTGCCCATTTCAATAGCAAGAACGCCAAGTACAAAGAAAATTGCTATAATTATAACTTTAATCATATTATTATATATTGCTTTTCCCGATGTTCTTTTAAAATAAAGATGAAAAAGTCTCTTATCTCCGGTATAGGATTTCATTCCTTCATTGGAATTATAAGATATCCAGTCTTTTTCTCCATCTTCTGTTTCATCAAACTGTTCTTCCGTATATACTCTTGATATAATCTTTTCGTAATTTCTGTAGGACCATACATAATATGTAAAAACACTTCCGGTTCCAAGTATTGCAGCCACCCATATAGAATCAAAGATTCTTATATATGCAGCGGGAACGCAGCCTCTTACATAAGGGACAAAATATGCCACAAACAATCCGGCTAACATAAGCAGGAGAAATGCGCCTTTATGGTCTGCAAACCTCTTACCGGTCATCTTAAAGATAAGTATGTTAATGCATTCCCCGACACTCCTTGACAGGCATATAATAATCACAAGATAAAAAGCTTTAACATAATTCATGCCAAGAATCGTAAATGCGCTCCAGAATCCAAGCAGTTCCGTAATAAGTCTGTATATAAATTTCACCCTGAAATATATCACAGGTCTGACTCTTAATATTTTTATTGTACAATAAGAATCTTTATTAACATCAAAAATGCCCGAATGTATAATTGACCCTACCACGCAGGTAAGAACCAGCGTAAAAAACACAAAGCAGTCTTCCGTTGAAAAACCGGAAGTTCCCACTGTCGTAATTTTTGAAAAAACCAGCTTTGGTATATACATAAATACCATTACATAAGCATAAATCTTTATAATTTTCCATAAGAAAAACAAGAGTTCACCGGTGACAAACAAGCTTGCTTTTTCCCTGCTCTCGTTTTCTTTTTCTTTATAAAAAGGCAGATCTGCTATAATATTTCCAAGCATATTCGCATGTCTTACAGCTTCTATCCTGATACATTGGAGATATTCTTTAATCATTACCGGTTTCCTCACTTCCACTTAGAACGGTTCTGACATCCTCTGCCGGCAATGACAGAATGTGTCCGTCCTCAAAGCATAAAAATTCATCACAGAATGCCTCAGCTATATCAGGATTTTCCGTCGCAACAATAACAATACGATCTTTTTTAAGGTCATCTATAATTGCTTTCATTCTGTTAATGCGTCTCTTATTGCTGTTCTTAACCGGCTCATCAAATATTATAACGGACGGTTTTAACAAAATAACAGCCAATACCTGTATCTTACGTTTTTCATTATAAGAGTATTCTTTTATAAGGTTGTTTCTCTTCGCAACATTAAGTCCGACCATATCAAAATAATCATCAGCCGTTCTGCTTTCTGTTACACAAAGAGGGTGTATTTCTATAAGATAATCAAAAAATTCATAACCTGTCATATATTCCGGAACAACCGCAGAATCCGCAACGATTCCGAAATCGCTGTACTTAATTCTATGTTCTTTCCAATCAGCTTCAATACGGATATATCCTGAATCTATGCCCGTTTCCCCGCATATACACTTGAGGAATGTAGTCTTTCCGTCATCTTTATTTCCTACTATTCCGTATGAAATACCATGGGAAAATGAAAATGATGCACCATCAAGTATAGTCTTATCGCCATATCTCTTCTTTAAATCACGAACTACAAGTCTCAAAATAATATCCTCCGTAAAGCTATATTTACTATATTTTACCCCTTTAATTATTTTTTGTAAACTGAATTTAGTTATTGGATTTTTTCAAATTAATATGTTATAATAGCTAAGTTTATTTTACATATGAAAGGACAGACGTAATGAAAGCATTTTTCAAAAAATGGTGGCATGGATTACTGGCTCTTTATACTTTTATATATATGCCATGTTTTATTTATCTGGAAAGACATGTTACCAATGAAACCGGATTTCATGCAATCCATTGTGCTTTAGATGATCATATTCCGTTTGTGGAATATTTCATTATTCCATACTATTCATGGTTCATCTTTATGGCATTTTTTATCATTTACTTTTTCATACGTTCCCAGGGTGAGTGTGTAAGAATGGGGGCTGCCCTTATAATCGGCATGTCAATTGCCGTAATTATATATTTTGTATTTCCTAACGGGCTTGCCGATTTCAGACCGGAGACTTTTCCCCGCGACAATTTCTGTACAGACCTTGTAAAATTACTGCATAAAGCCGACACTCCGACCAATGTCCTGCCAAGTCTGCATGTATATAATACTTTGGTTATAGAATTCGCGGTATTCAATTCAAAGACCTTCGGCAGACATAAGAAAAAAGTATGTATCATAACAGCAATCTGGGGCTTATTAATATGCGTATCAACGGTTTTCTTAAAACAGCATTCAGTATATGACGTATTGGCTGCAATAGTTCTTGCCGCAATCATTTATCCGATAACATACAAAACAAAATTTTTCAAAAAAATCCAGTAAAAAATAATGCACATCCGATACCGGCACCGGCAAAGGATGTGCATTTTTAAGTATATATTTAGTTAAAATTAAAAACCTTCTTAGCAATTCTATATATTCCCGTTGTAAGTAACCTTCCTGTTCTTCCCGGAATATTTATAAAAAATCCCATAGGGTTTCTCTTAAGTTTTCTGTAGGTCTCAGGATGAGAGCTCTTAAGATATTTCCATAAATCTTTTTTCTTCTCATAATTCTCTTCCTTTTTGGAAAGATAACACATTACTGAAGAAATTGCCGTTATTATTTCAAGATAATGCTGCATATACTTCCTGCATTTACTGCTTTCAATAATATCCGGATTATAATAATCAATAAGAAGTCTGTTGACCCTTAACTGCTGGTCTATTCTTTTAATCATGACATTTTCATGTACGGACTGGTCATCCCTTCCGATAAAGTACCAGTAAAAATTAACATCCGCATAATACATGCTTTTGACATAAGGGAATGGCTGGAAAACAAAAATATTATCCACATAGAAAGTATGTTTTGGAAGTACAAGTCCACACTCTCTCAGTAACTCCGTCCTATAAATTACAGAATGCATTATTATGTACTGGTCCTGTCTGAAATGTCCCATATCTTCCCATGTAAAATATGTATCCGTAGGAAGAATGCTTGTATATCTCATAACTTTCTTACGCTTAACGCCTGCTTTATCGTATACATAATTGGATATAAGCATATCAAGAGGATGTTCTTCAAGAATAGCCTTGCGCATAATATCAAGCAGTTTAAGATATGCTTCCCGGCCGACCCTGTCGTCACTGTCAACTACCTTGAAAAAATATCCTGCTGCGTTCTTAAGACCTGTATTGACAGCCTCTCCGTGCCCGCCGTTTTCCTGATGTATTACTTTACATATTCTTGGATATTTCTTTTCGTAATTATCAGCAATTTCTGCAGTTCTGTCTGTAGAACCGTCATCTACTATGATAATTTCTACATCATCACCGCCCACAAGCAGGGATTCTATGCATCTTTTCATATATGCTTCTGAATTATAACAAGGAACTGCTATTGAAAGTATTTTTTTCATAATAACCTCTCTCCAACAAAAGATTTGATTTTTTTATATTTTAGTACGTTTAACCTTATTGTCAATGACAAATAAGATAACAAACAATATGGCAAGTGTCACAACAGATACGAGTGCCAACAATCCCACCGTAAGATTAAATTCTACTCCGGGAAGGAAATTGGTAAGCATGACTGATATGAAATTTGCCGAAACATGGAAAATTACCGGTGCCCATATCGTCTTGAAAATCTCATAAATAAAAGCAAGTATCACTCCGATTGGGAACGCATACACAAACTGTACAAGATTGCCGTGAATAAGTCCAAATACCAGACCTGATATAACCATCGCCCATACTGCAGGTGTTACATTCCTCAGACGTTTAAAAATAAGTCCCCGGAATAAAAGCTCTTCTACTATCGGTGCCGCTATTGCAGATGCCATTATCTGTACAAAAAGATTACCTGAATAAGTAATTTTCTCTACAGCCTGATATGCTTTGGAAAATTTCTCAATTCCGGATAGCGAAACAAGTCCGTTAAAACCTATAGCCGCACATATTCCTGCAGGTACAAGCAGAATAAGCCATGTCTTACGGTAATCCGTATATTTAAAATCTCTCTCATAGTATACGTCAAGTCTCGTATCCACTTTCATTATCCAAAGATAAAGCGGAATAAGAACAACACCTCTTATAAGGGTAAAATACAATGCTTTTCCTGTAAGAAATGCTGTAGCTGCGTCAACTATTCCCTGTTCACTCAGATTCTCAAATGCACCGCTTTGCATCTTAACCGCAAAATATACTATGGTTGCACCCAGTTCTATAATCAATTCCACTCCTAAAAAAATAAGAAGCGGATAAATAAGTCTCCATATAAGACTTCCTGTTCGTTCTTTTTTCATATATCTTCCTTATAATAAATTTGAAAAGTCCATATCAATATCCTGTGTGACCGGAATTCCTTTATCTTCGCACTGTGCCACTTCAGGGATAATGGGAATCCTTGCAATAACCGTGGTGTTAAGCTCCTTAGCGAGCTTTTCAGCTGTGCTTTTTCCGAATATTTCATATATTCTGTCACAGTCTTCACACTTAAAATAACTATAGTTTTCAATAATTCCCAGTAAAGGAACTGACATCTTCGATGCCATATTAACAGCTTTCATAACTATCATTTTAACAAGATTCTGCGGAGATGTAACCATAACCACTCCATCTATAGGAATTGACTGATATACCGTAAGCGGAACATCTCCTGTTCCCGGCGGCATATCTATAAGCAGATAATCAAGGTTGCCCCATATTACATCACTGTAAAACTGTTTGATAATTGAGGCCACAACCGGTCCTCTGTATATGACCGGGGTCTCTTCACTGTCAAGCAAAAGATTCATTGAAATGATCTTTATGCCCTCCTGTGATACCATAGGATATATACCATTTTCATCAGATAATACCTTGCCGTGGATACCAAACATTGCCGGAACCGAAGGTCCCGTTACATCAGCATCCATTATTCCGACGCTGTATCCCATTGAAGCCAGCCTTCTGGCAATGAGCGCTGTTACCGTAGATTTGCCAACGCCGCCTTTACCGCTTATTATGCCGATAATCTTATGAATTGAACTCTCTTTATTAAGAGGAGCCTTACGAATTCCGCAACTTTCTTTGCTCTTACATTCTTCACAGCCAGAATTACATTCGCTCATTCAATAATACCTCCTGCCGGAATATTTACATAGCCTTATGTAATATTATACCTCTTAATATAAATAAAATCAAATTTATCTTCTTTTTTTTCTTGATTTGAAGGACGGATTGGCAAGAATGCTTAAAAGATTAATAAATTCATTTTTAAAAGTCATTGAACCACCTGCTCCGTTTACTGTAGCTTTCGCCGCGTTTTCTCCCACATAATTAACTGTTCTGACTGCTGCTGCAACGCTTTCAATATTTCTTTCAATTGCAAGAAATCCTGCAATTATTACAGTTGACATACAGCCGCCTCCTGTTATTCCCTTAAAAAACGGTGTTCCACCGTGAACCTCATAAATGCTTTCCCCATCGCTTACAAGGTCTGTTTCTCCCGAAACTACAATAATTGTATTATATTTTTTTGCCAGTTTTTTTAACATATCATCGGATATGCTTTCCCCATTTTTTGCATCCACGCCTTTAGATATTGTTTCATCCAGTGCGAGTGCCTTAATTTCCGAAACATTGCCCCTTATACATGTGGGATGACATTCTTCTATAAGTTTCAGGCACAGGCTGCGTCTGTAGGAAGAAGATGCAACACCCACCGGGTCTATCACCACGGGATGTCCCAGCGAATTTGCTTTTCTTCCTGCAATCAGCATTGCTTCAAAATTCTCAATCGCACCCATATTGCACACCAGTGCATCACTTCCGGAAGTTATTTCTTTAACCTCCATCTCATGATGCGCCATTACAGGTGACGCTCCTATCGCCAACAGGACATTGGCGCAGTCATTAACTGTCACAATATTGGTTATGCAATGTATTATCGGTTTCTTTTCAGCAATTTTTGAAAAAATATCAGCCCATGCCATAATAAATCCTCCTAAGAGTTCAGTTCACTCTTTATTTTATCCAGTACACCTGTCTGTTTAAGCGGTACGGTTATTAATACTGCTAACAAAGTTCCTCCCGCTGTACTTATAAGAAAAGGTACAACAAATGTGAACAAAGCCGCACCCTTGCTACCCATTATAAAAGCTGCCACAGGATATGACAACATCCCGCCTATAACGGCGGTTCCGAATACCTCTCCTATATAAGCCGCAGGTAATTTCTTTATATAATGATACAAAAGTCCTGCTAAAAGTGCTCCGCACATACTTCCCGGGAATGCAAGCAAGGTTCCTAACCCCAGAAGATTTCTTATAAGGCTTGATACGAATGCAGCCGCAACGCCATATCCCGGTCCGAGAATAACGGCACAAAGCACATTTATAAGGTGCTGTACAGGTGCACATTTTGACCCAAAAACAGGGAATGAAAATAATGAGCCCACAACTGCCACGGCAGCAAAAACTGCGGTTAATACAAGTTTCTTTAATTTAATTTTTTCCATTTTTCCTTCTTCCCATTACCTTTAAGAATCCGGAATATCTTATTTTATCATAAACCCATGGTTCATCGGTCCACTCCCTTTGCCAAGGTCAAGCATGGCGTTAAGTGCTCCCGATATATACTCTTTTGCTTTCTTTACAGAATCTACAAGAGAAAAACCTTTTGCAAGATTGGCTGCAATCGCAGAGGAAAGGGTGCATCCCGTTCCGTGTGTGTTGGGATTATCAATTCTTTTTCCCTGAAACCATGTGATGTTTTTGCCGTCTGCTAAAAGGTCATTTGCATCATTGAGATTATGGCCTCCTTTGAGCAGGACCGCACAGTGATTTTCTTCCGATATTCTTACTGCCGCCGCCTCCATATCCTCTTTTGAGGAAATTTTCATTCCGGAAAGGACTTCCGCCTCCGGAATATTAGGTGTCACAACCGCAGCTATAGGTAATAATTCTTTTTTTAATGTATCGATTGCGTCGTCGCTAATCAGTTTTGCCCCGCTTGTGGCTACCATCACAGGATCAAGAACAATATTCTTTGCTTTGTATTTTATAAGAGCGTCCTTCACCGTTTTAATAAGTTCCTTTGAGGCAATCATACCGATTTTGACTGAATCAGGGTAGATATCCGTGAAAATACATTCCAGCTGTTCTTTTAAAAAGCTGCTGCTCACCTCCATAATATCTTTTACGCCGGTTGTATTCTGGGCTGTAAGAGCTGTAACGGCACTCATGGCATATACACCGTTTACCGTCATGGTCTTAATATCTGCCTGTATTCCGGCGCCTCCGCAGGAATCACTGCCTGCGATTGTTAATGCTGTTTTCATATCAGTATTTACCTCCATGCATTAATTTTGTATAGCGACATAAAGTGGTGCCCCCGGAATGCCGCTGTGTTTTATATATTTTTTAATATTCTGCGGAATTCTTCTGATGTACCGCAAATATCCGTTTCTGTAAGGATTCCGGAAATTACCGCCACACCTTTTATTCCTGTTTTGGCTAGTTTTGAAACATTTGAAAGGTTAATTCCTCCGATTGCCACAACGGGAATTGCAACACTCCTGCATATATTTTTCAACATATCAAAAGACATTGTTACTGCATCTTTTTTGGTACTGCTGCCAAATACCGCCCCGCTTCCAAGATAATCGGCTCCCTGTTCCATGGCAGCCTTCGCCTGCTCCACCGTCTTTGCAGTTGCGCCTATTATTTTATTTTTCCCGAGAATCCGTCTTGCCTCTTCAATTCCCATATCAGACTGTCCGAGGTGGACTCCGTCCGCATCGGTTTCAAGTGTCAGTCTTACATTATCGTTAATGATAAAAGGGACCTTGTATTCATTACACAGTTTTTTTATCTCAAAAGCTTCTTTTTTCAGTTCTTCGTATTCCATATTTTTCTCACGAAGCTGTACCATTGTCACTCCGCCGTCTAACGCTGCTTTTACACATTCGCAAAGATTTCTGCCTCCGGCAGCTTCTCTGTCCGTTATAAGATAGAGTAAAAGATTATTCCGATTCATTTTATTTCCCTACAATATATCAATATATTCACCGTTAAGTGCTTTATTCATGCTTCTTACCGCACAGAACTTTCCGCACATGCTGCAGGTGTCGCTGTGGTCATCCTCCGGTTTACGGCTGTCTCTGATTGCTTTTGCCGTTTTCCCGTCTATCGCACATTCAAACTGAGCATCCCAGTCAAGAACACGCCTTGCGTCTGCCATTTTATCATCAATATCCCTTGCGCCCTTAATTCCCTTGGCTATATCTGCCGCATGTGCTGCTATCTTAGAGGCGATAATGCCCTGTTTTACATCCTCCACATTAGGAAGCGCAAGATGTTCCGCAGGTGTTACATAGCATAAAAATGCGGCTCCATTCATAGCTGCGACAGCTCCTCCGATTGCCGCTGTTATATGGTCATAACCCGGTGCAATATCCGTTACAAGAGGTCCAAGTACATAAAAAGGAGCTCCCATACATATCGTCTTCTGAACCTGCATATTGGCTGCAATCTGGTCAAGAGGAACGTGTCCCGGTCCTTCAACCATAACCTGCACATTATGCTCCCATGCTCTCTTTGTAAGTTCACCAAGTCTTACAAGTTCTTCAATCTGGCATACATCCGTTGCATCTGCAAGGCAACCCGGTCTGCACGCATCTCCCAATGAAATTGTCACGTCATATTTTTCACAAATATCAAGAATCTCATCATAATATTCGTAAAACGGATTTTCATTACCTGTCATGCTCATCCATGCAAATACAAGGCTTCCACCCCTGCTTACGATATTCATTTTACGTTTATGATTCTTAATCTGGTCGATTGTTTTTCTTGTTATTCCGCAATGGAGTGTCACAAAATCCACACCGTTTTGGGCATGAAGTCTTACAACATCTATAAAATCTTCCGCTGTTAGTGTGGACAAATCCCTCTGGTAATGGATTACGCTGTCATAAACAGGCACCGTTCCTATCATTGCAGGACATTCCGATGTAAGTTTTTTACGGAAAGGCTCTGTATTGCCATGGCTTGACAAATCCATTATTGCCTCTGCTCCCATATTGACGGCACTCATTACTTTCTGAAGCTCTATGTCATAATCCTTGCAATCCCTTGACACGCCAAGGTTGACGTTTATCTTGGTTCTTAACATACTTCCTACGCCTTCGGGATTGATACACTGATGGTTAATGTTGGCAGGTATTACAACTTTACCTTCTGCCATATATCCCATAAGCTCTTCAAGCTGCATTTTTTCTTTTTCTGCCACAATTTTCATCTGTGGCGTTGCAATCCCTTTTCTAGCGGCATCCATCTGTGTTGTATATTCTCTCATATCTTTGCTTACCTTTCCGTAAAATAAAAGACAGAACTACATAAGGATAGTGTCTGTCTGTCAAAACAAAATATCTCCCTACGTTGGCATTATCCAAATCAGGTTATGGGTATAATCTCAGCCTCCAAGGGCACCCCGTTTTCTATAACATTATATCAAAGTAAAATTAAGTTGCAATAAAAAAATAAAATATTTATACTGATTACAGTATTTTTTATTAAAAAGGACAGGTTATGCTTTATTATTTTACGGATTTAAAAAATATAACAAAAGGACAGCTTGACAGTTTAATGTCTCTTCTTCCTCCTGAGCGGTTAAAGCGTGCTCTAAAATATAAGTTTCCTGAGGACAGGCTTGCCTGCGTAATTGCATACCTTCTTTTCCTGTACGGCTACCGCACTGAATACAGCCTGACAGACACTCCTGATTTTGATATTTCATCGGATGGCAAACCCTACCTGAAAAGCCATCCTGAAATTTATTTCAACATCAGTCATTGCAGCAAAGCCGTCATGTGTATTTTTGATTCATCCCCTGTGGGTATCGATGTGGAAACCGTCCGCAGAGTCCCTGCTTCAATGCTTGCCAAAATCTGTTCTCCCGGTGAATTGAATACAATCCGGTCTTCGTCTGCTCCGGAGGCTGACTTTTGCCGTATCTGGACTTACAAGGAAGCTGTTTCAAAACTTTCCGGTGACGGCGTATTCAAGAGTCTCCGTAAATCTCCTGCCAAATCCTTATTCACCCATCAGGATGCCTTACTACCCGATGTGTATTTCACAGTTGCATCGGACAGCAAAATTAACTTAACTGCAAGGGAACTTACTTTGAGCGATTTTGAGCTGTTTGGGTAGGGCGGTGTGGGCCGGGAGTGTAGGACGGGAGTGTGGGACGGGAGTGTGTAGCCGGCGGTGTGGGACGGCAGTGTGGGAATCTATACCTTTTTGGCAGATTTTCGCTGTTTGGGTAGAGATTTACAATAAGCAAACCCGGGATTCTCTACCCTTTTCGGACGATTTCCGCTGTTTGGGTAGAGATTTACATCCGGCGGAACTGGGAATCTCTACCCTTTTCGACCGATTTTCGCATTTTGGGTAGAGATTTACATCCGGCGGCTACTGGAATCTCTACCCTTTTCGGCAGGTTTTAGCTGTTTGGGTAGAGATTTACATCCGGCCGCTGCTGGAATCTCTACCTTTTTGGCTGATTTCCCCGATTTGGGTAGAGATTCCCGACCGGCAGCTCTTGGAATCTCTACCTTTTTCGGCAGGTTTTCGCCTTTTGGGTAGAGATTTACATCCGGCGGCACTGGGATTCTCTACCTTTTTCGGCAGGTTTTCGCCTTTTGGGTAGAGATTCCCGACCGGCAGCTCTTGGAATCTCTACCTTTTTCGGCCGATTCTCGCCTTTTGGGTAGAGATTTACATCCGGCGGCACTGGGATTCTCTACCTTTTTGGCTGATTTCCCGCTGTTTGGGTAGAGATTTCCAACAAGCAAGCCTGGGATTCTCTGCCCTTTTCGGCAGTTTCTCGCCTTTTGGGTAGAGATTTACGACCGGCGGCTACTGGGAATCTCTACCCTTTTCGCCTGATTTCCCCGATTTGGGTAGAGATTTACATCCGGCGGCACTGGGATTCTCTACCCTTTTCGGCAGTTTTCCACTATTTGGGTAGAGATTTGCAGACGCCGTGGCGGAATGCACGGGTGTTGCATCCCACATCCCACGCATTTAATGACAGCAACCCACTCAATGCCTGCGCCTGCCCCATGTTGCATCCCACATCCCACACGCTTTATTTCAATAAAAAAACTTTGGTTACACTTTTTAACTATGCGTAACCAAAGTTCTGTAATTTACTATTATTTTTCAACAAATGTAACAGGACATCCTAATCTGTAGTGACCTTTTATATATTCAGCGATTGTGTGTGAACAGTATACCGTTGTTGCCTCTGTATTGCTGTCCATATCATTGTTACCACACATGATTGCATCCAATTCGTATACCAGATTGGTTCCCGGTGCAAAAGTAATGCTGTCAAGATGGTAGCAGCTATAGAAAGTCCTTCTCAAGCCCTGCATCGTTGATGGGAGAATGACTTTTTTAACAATCTGATTGCTTCTAAATGTGTTAAGTGCAGCTACAACTGGTTTGCCATTGATAGTATCAGGTACGATAACCTCCCTGTCCGTTCCGATATACTTCAACAGACAATATCCCTTTGTCTTAATTCTGTTTTTAAAAGTTTCGGCTATATCGATTGTCTCTCTTTCGCCTTTTTTGTTGATAGAATCGCTTGTGAGGATATCATCTGACTTACAATATACCCATGTGCCATCAGTTATTACACTGTAATGCTCATCAACATTATAAGTCCAGTCATAATATGACTCGTTGTTGCGGAGGCCTTCTTCAGTGTCATCTTCTTCATCAAAAAATTCCACATCGGAGAAAGTTTCTCTTACAGGTGTTTCAACCGCAGCTGCAAAAGTTTCTTTTGCGGTTTCTGCTTCTGAACTAACATCATCATATTTACCTGCTGATACCGGACCATCTTCTTTTTCAAGCTCTGTAACCTTTTCTTCTGCCGGTTCAGCGGTAACATCATCGATTTCTATTTCCTGAACTTCGTCCGAAAAATCTTCATCATTTAATACAAAATTATCTCTCACCGGTTCTGCATCAACCGGTTCTGCAATAAATTCCCTGTCAAGTTTCTTATCAGATATATCAACAGGCTCGTCTTTAACTGACTCCCTGCCAACAACCACTGACTCAAATACAAACGTATCATCAGGTTCTGTTTCCGGCTCCTCAGTTACATCCTGCACATCGGCTGTTTCCGGCTCCTCTGCTACATCCTGCACACCTGCTGCTTCCGGCTCCTCAGCTACATCCTGCACACCTGCTGTTTCCGGTTCCTCAGCTACATCCTGCGCCTCGGTTGTTTCCGGCTCCCTGACTACATCCTGCGCCTCGGCTGTTTCCGGTTCCTCAGCTACATCCTGCACACCTGCTGTTTCCGGCTCCTCAGTTACATCCTGAACATCTGCTGCTTCCGGCTCCTCAGTTACATCCTGTGCCTCGGCTACATCCTGTGCCTCGGCTGTTTTCGGCTCACCGGCTGCATCCTGTGCCTCGGCAGGTTTCTCTGCTTCTTCGTGCTTTGGTTTGAAATCCACGATAGGCTTTGCCTTGGATACTGACTGGAATTCCTCATCTTCTTCGTAAGAAATGTCTTCATCGTAAAAAGATGTGGCTTTGTCATTCTGTGGTTCGTTGTCCTCATCCACAAAAATGTCGTCCTCGTCTGCTGCGCTTTTCTTAGCGTGGTGGGATTCGTTCTTACTAAAAAGCGGAAGTTTGACAAGTTCATCCTTCAGGAAACTGTTTAAACTCTGCTTTTTCTTCTTGCTCTTGCTGACTGCCACAATTGCTGTTGCAACTGCCGTAACTCCTAATACTATGGCACCGAAAGTACCAAATCCATGTTTGTCTTTATCTTTCATGTCTGACCCTCTCCGTTCAAATAGTCTCAAAATTAAGCTACCTCTATTATCGGATTTTTAGGGGGTATTTGTCAACTAAATTGAGTATTAAAATACCCTTTTTTCTTAAATTTTTTCATATAAATTATATAAGTGATAATAAGCGGTACGGCAGCACATACCCATGCAACCGGACCGGCAAAACATACACCGGAAAAACCTATCGCTTTTGGAAGCGTGTATGCGACTATAGACCTTGCTCCAAGTTCAAAAAATCCCGCAAGTAACGGCATTGTTGTCTTACCCATTGCCTGAAGAGCATTTCTGAAAATAAAAATCTGGAACAATGGGATATAGAAAAACATTGAAATATGGAGATAAGTCATTGCATAGGAAAGTATTAATTCATCCCCGCCTTTTATGAAAAGCCGGCTGATTGGTCTGCCGAAAATGAAAATAACACCCATACATAAAACTGCGCTTCCAACCGTAAAAAGACTCCATTTCAATATTCCGTTTTTAATCCTGTCATATCTGCCGGCACCTACATTCTGACCGACAAAATTTGCAACTGTTACGCCACCCGATATGCCAAACTGCATGATAAGCTGTTCCGTTTTACTGGAAGCCGTAAAAGCGGCAATGTAATTCTCGCCAAATACATTTACGGCACCCTGTAGGATGATTGTTCCGATTGCCGTAACCGAAAACTGGAACGCCATCGGAAGTCCTATGGTAAGGTGCGTCTTTATAATTCCCGGATTAATTTTAAAATCTTCTTTCTTTATATGAAGAACAGGGAACTTAACGGAAATATATACGATACACGCAATTCCGGCAACAAGCTGTGCAAGCACTGTAGCAATGGCGGCACCTGCAACGCCCCAATTAAATACGACTATAAAAAGCAAATCCAGACCAATGTTAAGGAGTGCTGAAAAAATCAGGAAATAAAGTGGGGTTTTGCTGTCACCAAGAGCCCTTAGTATACACGAAACGGCATTGTATAGCATAGGTGCAGCTATTCCTGCAAAAATAATAACGATATAATTATAGGACATATCAAAAATACCGTCCGGTGTGTTAATAAGCCTTAGAACCGGCTTGGTTATCAGCACCGAAAGTAAAGTGATAAACAATGTGATTCCGGTCCACAACATAATGGCATTACATACGGAATTACGCATCTTGTCATAATCTTTTGCCCCAAAGCATTGTGCTATATGGACCGAAAAACCGCTTGTTATTCCTATAACAAACCCATTGACAAGGAAAAACATTGACCCGGTATTACCTACGGCAGCCAATGTACTGTTTCCAAGACATTGTCCGACAATAATTGTGTCGGCAAAATTATATATCTGCTGTACAAGATTGCCAATCAGCACAGGGATTGCATATTTTATCATAAGGCTGATTGGTTTTCCTGTTGTTAAATCCTTTGTTTTTGACATTACATTCTCTCCGGTGCTTCGATACCAAGCAAGTCAACACATGTCTCTAACACATCTTTTGTAAGTTTTATGAGTGCAATATAACCTTTCTTTTTATTTTCATCTTCTTCTGAAAGAATCTTTGTTTCATGATAAAAATGGTTAAAAGCATTGGAAAGATCATATATGAATTTACAAATTTTGTGAGGTGCACTTTCTTCATATGCTGTCTTAATCATATCCTGCATGCCTGTGAGCACAAGCATAAGTGAACGTTCGCTCTCGCTCTCAGGGTTAGCAGTATGGATACCTGACACCATGCCTCCTGCATTTTCATATTTTTTAAGAATAGATTTAATTCGTACAATTGTGTAAAGGATATATGGACCTGTGTCTCCCTCAAAAGAGGTGAAACGATCAATATCAAATACATAATCCTTAGATGCCTGATTGGACAAATCACCATATTTTAATGCGGCAAGTCCTACCATCTTAGCTGTATTTCTGGCTTCACTCTCATCCACGGTACGGTTAGCCATGATTTTTTCGTATACCTTGTCTTCAATTTCTTTTATGAGGTATTCAAGACGCAGTACACCACCCTGTCTTGTCTTGAAAGGTTTGCCGTCACTGCCGTTCATCGTACCGAAACCGATGAACTTAAGTTCTGTATCAGGAGATACGATTCCTGCTTTTCTTGCCACACGGAAAAACTGTGTATAGTGAAGTTCCTGTCTCTTATCCGCAAGGTAAATGTATGACTTAGGTGCATATAATTTTTCCCTCTCGATAAGTGTCGCAAGGTCGGAGGTCTCGTAATTGGCTGCTCCGTCCGATTTCTGGATGATACATGGAGGAAGCTCCCTGCTGTCATTTTCCTCAGCTATGTCTACAACAATGGCACCCTGGCTTTCATGGGCTATCCCCCTGTCTACCATATCCTTAACCATATCAGCAATATATGGCTGGGCATCACTTTCACCCTTCCATAAATCGAAATGGACATTAAGGTTGTCATAATTTTTTTTCAAATCAGCAACCGACACATTGATAATGTGTTTCCAGAGGGCTGTGTATCCTCTGTGACCGTTCTGTAAAAGATATGTGGCATTCTGAGCCGATTTCTTATATTCGGCATCTTCTTTTGATTTGCCGCTGGCACATGGATAAATTTCCTCAAGTTCTGATATTGTAAAAGGCGCTTCCGCCGGATATTCACCTGTGAAATTATCATCAAAATATGGTAAATCCGGTTTACGTTCTTTGAGTTCTGTAATAATAAGTCCCATCTGTAGACCCCAGTCGCCAAGATGAACATCACCTATTGTCTTATAACCTGCAAATTTGCAGATTCTTTTTACACTTTCGCCGATTACTGCCGAACGAAGATGTCCGATATGAAGAGGTTTGGCTACATTGGCTCCGCCGTAATCAACAAATACCGTCTCATCCTTAGGTTCACAGTCGCATCCAAACTTATCTTCCAAAGCCATGGCACGAACATAACCACCTATAAAATCTGCGCTCATTACCATGTTGATAAAGCCCGGTTTTATACATTCAACCTTCTCAAAGGCACTGTTGTCCTGTAAAATTGCAACCACTTCATCACCAATCATAAATGGTGCTTTCTTATATTCCTTTGCTGCTGCCATTGCTCCGTTGCACTGATATTCACATAAATCAGGTCTGTTGGATATTCCTGTCTTTCCGTATTTATCATCATAGCCGCATTGTTTAAAAGCATTTCCGACTATTTCTGTAATCTGGTCTAAAATTTTTTTCATAAAAATTATTCCTCCGTTGGTTATGTTCCATTATACTTTTCATATTTACGGTTGTAAAGAAATTTTAACGTTAAAACAGCTATGAGAGGATTCCGGTAATCCCAGATAAACTCATAGCTGTCATTAGAAATTCTTAATTATTCCATAACAATTAAATTGTTGCTATATCAATCGGTGTCATTGACTGTGTTGCCTGACATTCAAGACTTGTAAGCAATGCATTGGCTGTATCAAGTGATGTAAGAACGTTTACACCGGTCTCGATTGCATGTCTTCTGATAATGAAACCATCGTGGCTCTTTTCAATACCGTTCTCAGGTATATCGATAACAAGGTCAATCTTGTGGTCAAGAATAAGGTCAAGAAGTGTTGGTGATTCCTGTTCAACCTTATTGATCTTAATTGCCTCAACGCCGTTTTCATTGAAATAACGTGCTGTACCTCTTGTCGCATAAATTGTATATCCAAGAGCTGCAAAACGTTTTGCAACCGAAAGAGCATCTTTCTGCTCATGGTCATTAACTGTCATAATCATCTGTTTATGTTTTGGAAGATTAACGCCTGCACCTACAAAGGCTTTGTATAATGCTTCGTTAAAATCTTTTGCTATACCAAGACATTCACCTGTTGATTTCATTTCCGGTCCAAGGCTGATATCAGCGCCACGAATCTTTTCAAATGAGAATACAGGCATCTTGATAGCAATATAGTCTGCTTTCTTCTGAAGTCCGGGTGTATAGCCAAGACCTTTGATTGTATTACCGATAATAACCTGTGTAGCAAGTTTTACAATAGGAATACCTGTAACTTTGCTTATATATGGAACAGTTCTTGAAGAACGTGGATTAACCTCTATTACATATACCTGGTCATTGTATACGATAAACTGGATATTAATAAGACCTTTTACATGTAAAGCTCTTGCAAGCTTAATTGTATAATCTTCAAGCATATCCACAATTTTCTGTGAAATACTCTGGGCAGGATATACTGAAATACTGTCTCCTGAATGGATACCGGCTCTTTCAATATGCTCCATAATACCGGGGATTAAAATATCTTCTCCGTCACAAACGGCATCAACTTCAATTTCCTTACCCATAAGGTATTTATCAACAAGGATTGGATGTTCCTGAACCTGTCTGTTAATGATTTCCATAAATTCAACAATATCTTTGTCGCTTATGGCAATCTGCATACCCTGTCCGCCAAGGACATAGGAAGGTCTTACAAGAACAGGATAACCTAATTCATTAGCTGCCTCAAGAGCTTCTTCTGTAGTGAAGACTGTCTTTCCTGCTGCTCTCGGAATTCCTGTCTGTTCAAGAATCTCATCAAAAAGCTCTCTGTCTTCTGCCGCATCAACATCTTCTGCACTTGTACCGAGGATTGGAACGCCCATTTCCATTAATGCTTTTGTGAGCTTAATGGCTGTCTGTCCACCGAACTGTACAACAGCTCCGTCCGGATGTTCAAGTTCAACAATGCTTTCAACATCCTCAGGTGTCAATGGTTCAAAATAAAGTTTGTCAGCTATATCAAAGTCGGTACTTACTGTTTCAGGGTTATTATTGATAATGATTGTCTCATATCCTTCAGCCTTGAATGCCCATGTACTGTGAACCGAACAATAGTCAAATTCGATACCCTGTCCGATTCTTATAGGACCTGAACCGAGTACGAGGACTTTTTTCTCAGGCTTAGTCTCAATAACTTCATTTTCTGAGCTGTAGCATGAATAGTAGTAAGGTGTTGAAGCCTCAAATTCGGCAGCACAGGTATCAACCATCTTAAATGCCGCATGAATACCATATTCATCCCTTAAAGCCTTAATTTCTTTTTCTGTCCTGCCTGTAAGTCTTCCGATAACAACGTCAGGGAATTCAATTCTCTTTGCTTCAGCAAGAAGTTCTTTGGTAAGTTCTTCTGTCTTGAGGCGGTTTTCCATTTCAACGATAATGTGGAATTTATCGATAAACCACTTATCAATCATGGTAATATCATGGATTGTATCGTAAGAAATGCCTCTTCTTAAAGCCTCTGCAACAACATACATACGCTTATCATCAATGTTGTGAAGAAGTTCTATAATATCATCATCAGAATATGATGAGTAATCATCGTTCATAAGCGAATCAACGTGCTGTTCAAGTGAACGGATAGCCTTCATAAGTGCGCCTTCAAAGTTAGTGCAGATACTCATGACCTCACCGGTTGCCTTCATCTGTGTCGTAAGCTTTCTTGAAGCAGTAATAAATTTATCAAAAGGAAGTCTTGGTATCTTAACTACGCAATAGTCAAGAGCAGGCTCAAAACTTGCAAATGTCTTATGTGTAATTGCATTAGGTATCTCATCAAGGTTATAGCCGAGTGCTATCTTAGCCGCAACCTTGGCAATAGGATAACCTGTTGCTTTGGAAGCAAGGGCTGATGAACGGCTTACACGAGGATTAACTTCGATAACGCAATATTCAAAACTTGTTGGATGAAGTGCAAACTGTACATTACATCCGCCTGTTATTTTAAGTTCGTCAATAATATTAAGAGCTGACGAACGAAGCATCTGGTATTCCTTATCAGACAGTGTCTGTGAAGGTGCAACTACAATACTGTCACCTGTGTGTACTCCGACAGGGTCAATATTTTCCATATTACATACTGTAATACAGGTTCCGTTGGCATCACGCATTACTTCGTATTCGATTTCCTTCCATCCTGCGATACATCTTTCAACAAGTACCTGGCCTACACGGCTTAATCTTAAACCATTGGAAAGAATGTCGATAAGTTCTTCTTCGTTCTTAGCAATACCGCCGCCGCTTCCACCGAGCGTATATGCCGGGCGGAGAACTACAGGGTAACCAATCTGGTTGGCAAAAGCAATACCGTCTTCAACGTTCTCAACAACAAGAGAAGGTGCACAAGGCTCTCCGATTTTTTCCATTGTTGTCTTAAATTCAAGTCTGTCTTCTGCCTTCCTTATTGTCTCAGCAGTTGTACCGATTAATTTAACATTATGTTCTTCAAGGAAACCTGTCTCAGCAATTTCCATTGCAAGGTTAAGACCTGCCTGTCCACCGAGTGTAGGAAGAATACTGTCCGGTTTCTCCTTGAGAATAATCTGCTCAAGTGACTTAACTGTCAATGGCTCAATGTAGACTTCATCAGCAATATTTTTATCAGTCATGATTGTGGCAGGGTTAGAGTTCACAAGAACAACCTCCATGCCTTCTTCTTTAAGAGAACGACATGCCTGTGTTCCCGCATAGTCAAATTCGGCAGCCTGTCCGATTACAATAGGACCTGAACCGATTACTAATACTTTTTTTATGTCTTTATTCTTTGGCATAATTAATCCCTGCCTTTCTTCATCATATTCATGAATCTGTCAAAAAGATAATCCGAATCCTTAGGGCCTGCACAGGCTTCCGGATGGAACTGGACTGTAAAGATGTTCTTGCCTACATATTCAAGACCTTCATTGGTCTTGTCATTAACATTGATAAATGCAGGTCTTGCAATCTTATCATCAAGTGTATCCATATCAACAACATATCCATGGTTCTGTGATGAGATATATACCTTACCGGTCTGAAGATCCTTAACCGGATGATTAGCTCCTCTGTGTCCGTATTTCATCTTATGTGTATCAGCGCCTGTGGCAAGTGCCATAAGTTGATGTCCGAGACAAATTGCAAAAATAGGAACATCCGAATCATATAATTTCTTGATTTCCTTAATAATAGAAACACATTCCTTAGGGTCTCCCGGGCCGTTAGAAAGCATTATTCCGTCAGGATTAGCTGCAAGGATTTCTTCTGCTGTGGTTAAAGCAGGATAAACAGTTACCTCACAGCCTCTCTTATTAAGGGATCTTGCAATATTTCTCTTGGCACCGAAATCCATAAGTGCAACCTTAAATCCATCACCGGGAAGTACATATTTCTCTTCACAGGTTACTTTTTCAACAACCTTGCCTGTGGTATATTCTTTTAATTTAGGGAGAATCTCATCAAGATTATAATTCTCATTGGTGGTAATCATTCCGTTCATAGTACCCTTTTCCCTGAGAATCTTGGTAAGAGCACGGGTATCAATACCTGCAATACCCGGAATGTTATTTTCTTTAAGAAAATTTTGTATAGAATCTTCACTACGGAAGTTACTTGGAACACGTGAAAGTTCTCGGACAATAAAACCGTCAGGCCATGGTCTGCCTGATTCCTCATCAGCATAGCAAATACCATAATTGCCAATTAATGGATATGTCATAACTACTGCCTGTCCGGCATATGATGGATCTGTAAGAACCTCTAAATATCCTGTCATTGAGGTATTAAAAACAATTTCACTGATTACTTCTCTCTCAGCTCCAATGCTTGTACCTTCAAAGACATTTCCGTCACTTAGAATCAAAAATGCTTTCATCTTCACACCTTCAAACCTTTCACATGTATTATTTATTTAGGCAAAAAAAAAACAACTAAACATACTGATAGCGCTTTTTTTCTTCAAATTGTAGAAATTTTACCATAAAATCCGGCTGATTTCAAGATGCAAATTGTACTCAACAAATATTTTTTTCATCATATAATATCATGTAAGCATCGACGCTGTAATTTGCGATTAATTTTGCATCGCAGCAATATGAATTATAATATCCGGAAAGGTTAAAATTATGCTTTATAAAAATGATGAAACCGGCTTTTTAAAGGTTAATATCACGAATGAAGAAGGAATTCCCATTGATGCAACCGTCAGCATCTACGAAGGTACGGATGAAGAAAACCCAGTTGACGTTGCAGAAACCAATTCCATAGGTCAGACAGAACAAATCGAACTGCCGGCTCCACCACAGAGCATCAGCGAAGCTCCCGGCATTATCATACCTTACTCCATGTATAATATTGTAGCTTCTGCTCCGGGCTTTGCCCCGGTTTCCATTACCGGTTCAAATATTTTTTCCGGAATACTATCAATACAAAATATTGTTCTTACGGAAAATCCCGGCATTTATAACATTGGTCCCAATACGCTAATCGGCAACTATCCTCCAAAAATTCCTGAGGCCGAGATAAAACCCATTGAAAACACCGGTGAAATTGTTCTTGACCGTGTTGTGGTACCCGAAACCATTGTTGTCCATGACGGTGTCCCATCCGACTCGACAGCAACGGACTACTACGTTCCATTTGCCGATTATATAAAAAATGTTGCCAGCAGTGAAATATACCCTACATGGCCCAGAGAAACCATCAAAGCCAATGTAATTGCCATTATTTCTTTTACCCTGAACCGTGTATACACCGAATGGTACCGCAATAAAGGTTATTATTTTACCATTACATCTTCTACCGCTTTTGACCATAAGTGGATTAATAAGCGTAATATTTTCGACACCATCTCCAACGTTGTTGATGAATATTTCTCAAATTATGTATCCCGTCCCGATGTCAAACAGCCAATCCTCACCCAATACTGCGACGGCAAAAGGACTACCTGCAGCGGCCTCAGCCAGTGGGGTTCCAAGTCTCTTGGGGATGACGGCAAAACCGCTCTCCAGATTCTTCGTAATTACTACGGCAGCGACATATATATAAACACTGCCGAAATAATTGAGGGCATCCCTGTCTCATATCCCGGATACACCCTTGAAATCGGTTCATACGGTCCTCCTGTCACCACCATTCAGGAACAGCTTTCCCTCATCCGCCGTACCTACAGCAACATACCTCCTCTTGCTGTTGACGGAATCTACGGTAAGGACACAGCAGCTTCCGTCAGCAAATTCCAGGAGACCTTCAACATGCCCGTTACCGGCACCGTCGATTATGCCACATGGTATAAAATATCCCAGCTATATGTGGCACTGGCTAAATTGTCGTAGATTCACACAGTGATCTAATCCGTATGTTTTCGGCTGTCAATGTACTCTTCTGCCATATTTACAATAATACCAAATCCGTAAATCAGTGCTGTCCTAAAAAGAATAGCAATCATCTGACATATTATACCTGCAGTTTTCAATGTTCCGTAGTTGTAAATAGATATTGCTGATTCAAAATTTCTATACAGTGAAATATCGTGGCTCACACTGATTGCTATGCAAACTACAAACAATACAAATCCAACCAGACAATATACGACTGCAATACCTTTGATAAGACTACTTACTCTAAACTTTTTCTTCATAATGCTACCTCCAATTTGTTAAAAAATAATGCGGGACAGAAGCCTGAGGGTTGTATTTTCCAATCCCGTAATAATTATCTCATATTATCTGTCCCAAAAAAAGGACTCATATTATATATTTTTATATGGCAAATTGATATTCATATATGATATAATTTACCATAAATTATAATTTTAAAGGAGGACAAAAGATGTTAATTAACTGGCTTATCATGGGTTATTTTCTGATTCTTTTTGGTGAAAGAATCCAGAGTCTCATACGTTCATTTGCGGATAAAAATCTTTCCATGTGGGGAGATGGGTTCAGCCGGTATTTAAACGGCATCTGTATTCTGTCGCTTGCAGCATCCGTTATTTTATTATTTACAATCAACAGGGATTTCCTTAAGGCACTTCTGTCAGACGGAACGCAGGTTAATGCAAAGATGATATGTATTACAATCGGCGTGATTCTGGTCTCAGGAATGGTGCATACCGAATATACAATCCCCGGAATACAATTTGCCTCATACGGATTTCTGATAGCCGCACTTGTCATCAGAACGACTAAAAATAATGCAATGGCAAATGACAGCATATTACTATGGCTTTCACTTGTGTATCTCATATTTTTCTCTATGGCTATTCCGGTTGTATATAAATCACATATTAAATACGCCGGATTATTCCATATAATAGAGGCAGTCGTATCACTTGTGCTTGTCGCTGCTTTTGCATATATGGCATACAGAGTATTCAATAATGATGCAGTTAATCTTTTTATGCTTCTGCCAATTATCATAGCCGTCATAGGCGACGCAATTATTCTTTCATTGAGATGGAAAGAACAGGTTAATACATTTGTTCTTATATTTATTATTGCATCGGCTGTCATGTGGCTGGCAGGATTTATTGCGAGCAGGAGGTAAGGGGTCCAAAACTGCCGCATCAGACAACGGTGCGGCAGCGATACTAACGAATATACTTCGTTATTTTGAGCTTAACTTTTTCAAAATGAAATATCAATTCCATGTTTTAAGGTATTCTTTTAGCATAAAAGCACAAAAGTAAGGAAATGTGTATATGCTTTCAGAACATCCTATATTAAAATCTCCTAATTTTATTCCATGCTTTATATCGCTGTATCTTTCATCCCTGATGAGCGTTCTGAGAGACTTGGATCTGTCATTATTGGACTTGACCTCCACCGGGATTAGTTCATTTTGTGAACGCACAAAGAAGTCTTCCTCAAGAGTTGCGTTTTCTTTCTTATAATAAAACAATCCCAAACCCTGCTTAATAAATGCTTCTGCAACAAAATTTTCGTATAGGGCACCTTTATATACGCCAAGATTCTTATTAACCCTCAGATCTTCCTGTGCTTCATCATCTAACGCAGATACTAAAAGTCCAGTATCGGGGTAATACAACTTATACTTAGTTGTATCAACATTTCCTTTCAACGGAAGTTCCGGCATAAGCAGACAGTTGCATTCCGTCACAACTCCTGCGTCAATCAGCCATTCAATACATCCCATATATTCTCTGGAACGCGCATTTTTGCTGATTTGACTGTATTGGAATTTCTTGTTTTCTTTGGCAAGCTGTGCCGGTATGCTCCTATACACACTGATTATTTTGGTCTGGTCAAGTCCTTGTGCATATTTTCTGACATCTTCTTCATAATCAAGTCGAATCTGATTCTGAATATCTGACGAAGCCTGAAAAGTTCCTGTCTCAACATATCCCTTAACCACATCCGGCATTCCTCCCAGAACACAGTAATCAAGAAATAATGATTTATAGACAGATAATTCTGTTTCACCAAATGGTTTCAAGGCTGTCATATGTTCTAAAATATCGTAAATCTGGGTATTGTCATATCCCTTCGCCCACAAAAATTCCTCAAAATCCATTGAAAACATTTCATAATCAACCTTATTTCCAACGCTGTTACTGTGAATTTTTCTGTAATTGATTCCAAGCATTGAACCACTGCATATAATATCATAACGTCCGTCAATCCTAAATGACTTCAAGGCTGTAGCTATGTCCGGATACTCCTGTATTTCATCAAAAACAATAATTGTATGACCCTGAACAAACTTAAAAGATGGATTTATCAATGATATATTCTTCACAATGGTATTTACATCATATCCATCCTCTGCTATTTTGATAAATTTCTTATCCAGAGCAAAATTAATATATATAACACTTGCATAATTAGTGTTGGCAAAATGCATAATAGATTCTGTCTTGCCAATCTGTCTTGCACCTTTTACTATCAACGGCTTATGATTAACATCTTCCTTCCATTTAATTAGGAAATCATCTATTTTTCTTTTCAAATACATAATTATCTCCTCCTGATTACAATATTATCACATTTTATGAGCCATTTCAATCGGCTTTTTCACATTTTATGAGCTTACTTTGAGTTATATCTCACATTTCATGAGGTTATGTTCTTAGCTTACTGTTTTTTTAAACTGCGAAAAAAAACTACACACTAATTACTTAGTGTACAGTCTGACATATAATATATGTTTTACCATCCTAAATCCATAAGCCAGTTATTAAGGCTTCTTTCTCTCTCTGTCTGCGTTAAATTATCATCTGTAATATATTCTCCTTGCTGTCCAGATACATTCTTCACATTGCTGTTTTTATCCTGCGTTATTACAACATAGTCTCCGATACCTGCTTTATCAAGGAAATATTCTGTGCCATTCACAACATTAATTACATTACTAATACCACTAGCAACAAATACAGTTGCTAATATGGTAAAAAGTAAAAGAATAATATTCATTGTTTTCTTTAAATAATAAAAAGTGCAGCTTCTGCTACACTTTCTTTAATACAACTGTTACGTTAAAACATCCGTCTTTATTTTCCGCAAATATTTCGCCATCCATCATATGAAGTATTTTCCTGCATATATATAATCCCATACCGCTTCCATTAACATTACTGCTGTTACTTCCTCATCTTCCGATTTGATTCCTAAATATCCTCCGTTACCGTACTTGACAGCATTTTCAATTAAATTCTGCATTACTTCAACAATTCTGTCTTCGTCACCATATACAAGACAGTTTTGCCAGCCTTCACTATATATTTTTCTACAAGTTATTCTTAATTTTTTTTTGCAAAAAAGCAGGTACTTTAATAGACATTTCCTCAATTGGAGATTTGTACCTGTTTTTTTCTATACTGACAAAGTCCGGTTCTACTATTTTTTTCTCACACTCTCTTATTCCTGTGGCAATTAGTGTTACAGTTACTTCATCTCGATCACCATCAACATCTCCAACCGTACCCCAAAGTATGTGCACATCCCTTCCTGCAATACTCTGAATGCATCTTGCAGCTTCATTCATTTCTTTTATTCCGGCTTTTCCTTCAACATTAAACAACACATAACTTGCACCCTCAATTGTCGTTTCCAATAGTGGGGAACTGAGTGCCTTATTAAGTGCATCCATAACAGCATCATTTCCTTTTGATGAGCCAATACCTAGATGTGCAAGGCCTTTCCCTCTGATAACCGTACATAAATCATTAAAATCGAGATTAATCGTTCCTCTGTTAATTATTATGTTAGTTATTCCCATAACTGCATAATGCAGAACCTCATCCGCCTTGGCAAAAGCATCTTCAAAAGACAGGTCTGAATATGCTTCTAAAAGACGGTCATTGGGAATTGTAATAAGTATGTCAACATTTTCCCTAAGCTTTTCTATGCCTTCTGTCGCAATTACTTCCCTTGGATATCCTTCATATCCAAAAGGTTTTGTTACTATTGCAACCGTCAGAATGCCTTTGTCCATGCATGTTTTTGCAATTACATGAGCTGCTCCCGAACCTGTTCCTCCACCCATTCCGCAGGTTATAAAAACAAGTCGGTATCCTTCCAGTAATGTTTCAAGCTCATCAAGGCTTTCAAGTGCAGACTTTTCTCCAATTGTGGGATCAGAACCGGCTCCAAGGCCCTCGGTAAGCTTTTTTCCAAGTTGAATCTTTATTGGAGCAAAATTCGCATCCAGCACCTGTGCATCCGTGTTGGCTGCGATAAAATCAACACCTGAAATGCCTTCATTTATCATTCTGTCTATTGCATTGTTTCCGCCTCCGCCAACACCGATAACTGCCATTTTTACATAATCCTTTTTTTCAAAACTTTTTATTTCTAACATATTGTTCTCCTTCTTCGTCGCATTTTTGAGACAGTTTCAATGTATCATTTATGCGATTGTTTGTCAATATATTTGTTGCATTTTTGAGATTTGTATGTTAGTATATTTATAGTAATGATGGAGGAAAAGCATGATAATTGGTCAAAAAATTAAAGAATTAAGAATAAAAAAAGGAATCTCCGTTGATGCACTTGCCGAAGCAACCGGTATTTCCAGAGCAACTTTATATCGTTATGAAAATGCTTCAATTCACAAAATTCCTGTTGCCTGTCTTGAATCAATCTGCAGTGTTCTCGGAGTAAAGACTTCTGACTTAATGGAAGATACTGACAGCAATCAGCTTGAAGAACTTCCACAAGCCTTTAACAATCCACAGGAAGCGCTTTCATTTATTTTAAAAATGCCTGCTCTGGCTGCTTACGGTGGATATGATTTAAGTAAGATGGACGATAAGAAACTTCTTGAATTTGCCAACGAAATTTTAGCCCAGATTCGTCTTGTAAGTTACAAATATAAATAAAAGAGGGAGAACACTATGACACCTGAAGAAATCATTGATTTAGCAAAAGACTTCAGACAATGCTACAATACAAATGATGCCATTGAAGTTGCTAATTCCATAGGCATCAACGTTATTATGCGAAAACAGAATACTGATGATTTCAAAGCACACATTGTGAAATTCGATAAATATACGCCTTTCATATGTGTAAATGAAAACTTCTCCCCTGTCTCAAGAAATGTCCTTTGTGCTCATGAACTTGGCCACGCTATCCTGCATGAGGATACCGTATATAATCAGTTCGATACCTCAACCGATATGATTAAACAGAAGCAGGAATACGAGGCCAATCTTTTTGCCGTTGCCTTCCTATGTGACGAGGATGAATTCAATATGCCGTTTTCGCAGATGAATAACTATGTACTGAAAAGAATTCTGGATGAAAATATTTATGTGTGAGTATTAAGTTCTGAAGGTATTGAAATCGCATATTTTTATGGATATCCCCTAATTAAGTGCTCACGCTATTTGCAACTCTGATAATCTAGATTGCCTCTACTATTCCTCTGCCATATCCTTTCACATCTTTTACCTTGCATTAAATCTCTCTATGATATTTAGGTGAAGTAATATCTTTAAGAACATCTTTAGCAAAGTGGATATTAATATCACTTTTTCATCAATTTTGAAAAAGCAACTAACCGGGTTAATGAACCTTCAAGTTTCTTACTATCGGATTTAACATTGGTTGCATACACTTCCTTTATGAGAATATTCATTTTTAACTTATAAATTATATTCCCTTTAAATATTCTTCATCAGTACCCCAACGCTTAGACGGATGGTTGTAATGCTTTATTTCGATAGACTTGTCCCATTTTTTTATTAATTCATCAAGTTTTCCTACATATCCCTGATCACCACAGCATATCGCAATTTTAGATGGATTTATTATTTTTATCTCTTCTAATATTAATGATTGGTACTTTTCAAAATATCCATCAATAACATCTTCCTTAGCTTGGGACAATCCGCCTCTCTTGTTTATATTCATATATGCAACGGATTCTAAACTAAAATCTTTATTGCCGGTCCAAGATTCACCAATCTTACGCAATCTTCTGAAAATCTTCTTTTTCCAATTATAATTATTCGACTTAATTGTTTCCCGGAACCAAAATTTACCATTATCTGCAATTACATTGCCCTCAGATGCATCTTTAAGCTGTTCTGATATATTAGCTTCCTTCAATATGAATAGTATTTTTTCTCCTTTAATCCATGCTTCTTCATTCACAATACCGTCTCGAGTAAAAGAATTTCTAAGATCTAAATTTCTAAGATTGCCCCCTTTATATCTTTTCAGATAATTATTTCCCTCATAATTTTCATTCTGGTTATTAACTTCTTCATTCTGGTTCTCTATCCATTTTTTAAAAAGTTTTTCCAACTGTTCTGTTATACTTTTTTCCATAGTAATGCATTTCCTTTCTATACAATCACTTAATTCTTTCAGGTACTAAAATCCCATGTCATTAGTACCTCTCAAAAAAATAGTTTTACAATCACTTAATTCTTTCAGGTACTAAAATGAAAAAGATATTACAGATGAAATACTCACTGTTTTACAATCACTTAATTCTTTCAGGTACTAAAATTGCTTCGCAAGTTCGGAAGTACCCCAGCCAGTTTTACAATCACTTAATTCTTTCAGGTACTAAAATTTCTATCGGTAGTCCTGCTTATTCGGATATGTTTTACAATCACTTAATTCTTTCAGGTACTAAAATCTACGTTTATTATAGTGGTACTGTATATGGTTTTACAATCACTTAATTCTTTCAGGTACTAAAATACAAGGTCAAAGAAATCATAAAGGGCATAGTTTTACAATCACTTAATTCTTTCAGGTACTAAAATACTTCTGATAGTAATTAATTTGTTGCTGTGTTTTACAATCACTTAATTCTTTCAGGTACTAAAATTAGTTGCCCCATCTGTCTTTTATCTGTTGCGTTTTACAATCACTTAATTCTTTCAGGTACTAAAATTGTACAATGTCACTTTTACATTCAAACACTGTTTTACAATCACTTAATTCTTTCAGGTACTAAAATTGCCGACAAGTAACAAGTTTAGCTAAAAAAGTTTTACAATCACTTAATTCTTTCAGGTACTAAAATAGAAATGCTTCCCACTCGCTCGGGTTCTCTGTTTTACAATCACTTAATTCTTTCAGGTACTAAAATGCTGAATTGATAATGACCTCTTTTGTTCTGTTTTACAATCACTTAATTCTTTCAGGTACTAAAATATATAATATCAATCGTGCTTTCAGTCCTTGTTTTACAATCACTTAATTCTTTCAGGTACTAAAATGGTGCCTAAATTGCAAAAATTTCCAAGAAGTTTTACAATCACTTAATTCTTTCAGGTACTAAAATATGTAACGATATATCAACCGAACTTGAAAGTTTTACAATCACTTAATTCTTTCAGGTACTAAAATATAACAAGTCAGTTGTCAATCTATCCATTGGTTTTACAATCACTTAATTCTTTCAGGTACTAAAATCAAGGCTTTCTTTATGCCGTGGCAACTCTTGTTTTACAATCACTTAATTCTTTCAGGTACTAAAATACACACTTTATAGTGAGTTCACAGGTAAAGTTTTACAATCACTTAATTCTTTCAGGTACTAAAATCTCCTTGCACATAACGACACCTCATAAAAAGTTTTACAATCACTTAATTCTTTCAGGTACTAAAATGGTGTGCCGTCATCCTTAAAGTCCTTATCGGTTTTACAATCACTTAATTCTTTCAGGTACTAAAATGTTTTGTGTTTATACTTAGCACACGAAGTAGTTTTACAATCACTTAATTCTTTCAGGTACTAAAATTTGAACGTTGTAGATAATGCCACGCTATCCGTTTTACAATCACTTAATTCTTTCAGGTACTAAAATATTGCCTGCGATTCTGTCACAAGCTGCACAGTTTTACAATCACTTAATTCTTTCAGGTACTAAAATACATTCTCAAAATGTATCATGATAATGTGGGTTTTACAATCACTTAATTCTTTCAGGTACTAAAATGATGACAGCATACAATCCTATATCCGGAGGTTTTACAATCACTTAATTCTTTCAGGTACTAAAATTCTCGAACATATACAGAACGCCGACGCTTGTTTTACAATCACTTAATTCTTTCAGGTACTAAAATTGTGGCAAGTGATGAAAATACTCACATAGGGTTTTACAATCACTTAATTCTTTCAGGTACTAAAATTGTTGTTGCTTGATTAGTCTATTCAATTCAGTTTTACAATCACTTAATTCTTTCAGGTACTAAAATCTGATGACAGATTTGTGTGCCAGATACTTTGTTTTACAATCACTTAATTCTTTCAGGTACTAAAATCTTGACTTTTTCTTTTCACTGTAGCTTGCGTTTTACAATCACTTAATTCTTTCAGGTACTAAAATCTACTGTTGAATAGTCCACGTTAAAAAGCGTTTTACAATCACTTAATTCTTTCAGGTACTAAAATACGCTAAACATGAAGGACATACCGCTTATGTTTTACAATCACTTAATTCTTTCAGGTACTAAAATAATACCTTACTTCTGTAATGCGTGGGGAAGTTTTACAATCACTTAATTCTTTCAGGTACTAAAATTGGCTATAGTTCCAATAGGGACATCCCTTAGTTTTACAATCACTTAATTCTTTCAGGTACTAAAATCATTTACTAATCTCTTTATCTGTAATCTGTGTTTTACAATCACTTAATTCTTTCAGGTACTAAAATAGTACAGTGGCATCTACAACATTTTTCCAGTTTTACAATCACTTAATTCTTTCAGGTACTAAAATGTCAAATCCGTATTTCCAAGCAATCGTCATTACTTCAGAATTCAACATCCCAGTCACCTCTTTTCAAGCAATTTTGTTTTATAATCACATAATTATTGTAACATATTTTATGTCAATAAGAAAGAAATTTCTTGCTCAACAGGAGATTTTGTTATACATTCATTTATTGCCAAGCTCTCATTTATTAACTTCAAAATAACCAAATCTGATATACTAACGAGTTTCCCTTTACCACCAATTTTATGAATTACATTTTGCAGCATTTCTATTAATTCATCATATTCTAGCTCTCTATTATAAGGATAGTTATTTTCGATAAACTCTTTAATATGGTACATATCAGGGATTCCATATATAACGTCATTGAAAACAGTTACACCTGTCTCCAATCCATTTTTTAACCAACAATAGCCATCAATACTTGATGAGATAATAAAGTGCACATCATAATTATCACTTATATTTTTCATACGATAAACCAAGTCGCAATACTCACTCTTTTTAACAAGATGATCTAAATCCCTAAAAATAACAAGAGTTCTTTCAGGAAATATTTCCAGGCTTTTTTCTAAAGAGTTTAGGTATATATTAACAAGCTCATTTCCTGATTTATTTTCAAGATATTCATTATCATTGTAAGGAACAATAGAAGATTTTTGCACCATATCCCAAAGTTCAGACATCTCATACCTAAGTTGAATATCTCCTAATTGTGATATCTCATTATTAATGAGATTGCATATCTGCATAAGTTCATCATCAATTTTTTGCATAAATTCCTGACATTCAAATTCAGCAATATAATTTTTAACTAACTTGGCTACCATGCTTGTCTTATTTAGTTTTATACTGTTTATTAAGTCTTCAGCTTCTGCTACATAATATAATTCAAAAGTTTTTCTGCCTATTTCATCATTATCCAGACTTATCTTGCATTCAAGTATACCCTCATATTCCATATATTTAGAACATGAAAAATATTTTCTGATTATTTCAATTATTCGATTTTTTTCAATTATATTACTTCCACAAAACTGCATAACAGGACAGTATTCAATTTCTATATGCTTTATATCATTATCAATTTTCAGCTTCATATTATTATCATTCGCTCCACTCCGAGTATTTCTTCAGTCTTTGTTTTATTTCCAACCAGTATCTTCATATCGTCATATTGCTTTTCCGTTACAGAAAGTAATCTGACATTTCCTTTATCCGGTATAAACTTTTTTATTCGGTTCTCCAACCTATCCGCATATTCTCTCGAAGGACATGTTCTGACATAAATTGAATACTGCATCATAGCAAATCCTTCTATCAACAAATTTTTTCTAAAATTCCTATAGGCTTTTCTCTCTTTTTCCGTATCTACCGGAAGATCAAACATACACAACACTTTCATTATATTATACTTCATAGCCACCTTCTATTTCGTAATTTTCCACATTTGGAAATTCTATCTCAATATTTTTGCCGCTAATGTACGCTGCTGCCTGCTCTACATATCTTTCTAACATATTACCTACATACATATTTTTATTGTTATATAAGACCTTGTTATTTACAATATTAACAAGTTTTCTCCTATGCTCCTGTTTGAAATACTTTTCTCCGTCCAAAAGTCTGTATGACAACAAATCCACAAATGGTCTTATAGGTTCCATTAAATCATCAACTAAATTAAACCTGTTATATTCATTTTTGTGATGTATACCTATTTGTGTATTCAATCCATATCCAACACAAAGTCTTGAAATATACGAACGTATTATAGAATATCCATAATCAAGACCTGAATTTAACAAAATATTATCATTTCCTCTTGAAAAAGTAGAATTCATCATGGTATTAAAATATATTTTAGCAGCATGTGCTTCCCTATTGGTAGGATCTCCGCTCAGAACATCGTTTTTTAATTGTTCCAGCTTACATATTATTTCAGCTTCCTTTTGAATAATCTTTAAAACATTTTTCTGATTATTAATTTTGGCTTTTACAATCTGCACCCATAAATCATCATAAAATTTTTGTTCATTATTGATTTGGAATCCCAAGATTTTAGATGCTCTGCTATGATTATCATAAGCACCAAAACTACCAATCGGTAAATGTTCCATATTACATACAATTAATTCTATCCCCTTATCGGCCAATACACTCATCATCCTTGCGGTAATATTTACAGATAAATTGTCCAATACAATAACCGATATATCATCTAATGGTATCCAGATATCATTTCCTTCTTTTTCAATAACCAAATTATTCAATTTTAAATGAACATACACTTCACTTTCTATTAACAAAACTCTAAAAGCCATTCTTCCTCCACGTAAAAAAAGGAGTGCCCGTCGGCACTCCTTGATTTCGGCATAAAGCCTTATTTTAGTAGATCTGAAAAAATTAAGTGATTGTAAAATTTCTAAATCTACTCTAAGTATATACCAGACGCATTATTAAGTCAATAATTATTTGCAAATATACGAAAATTCTTCTTTTTCACACTCGTAACAGTTACCAAGAATATCCGTTCTGATTTTCTTAACTATTTTTGTTTTTGACAAGCCTATAAGGTGCTGTTTTTCAAATTTAGGTGCATCTACAGGTTTAGTTTCAATATAATTTCTTTTAGCCGGCATAGTCCTTGATAAAAATCTCTCGGTAAATAATTCCCCATTTTTTTCATATTTGATGATATCATTTTTATAAAATGACAGTCTGAATTCATATCCTAATTTTTCAAGGTCATCAATTGTCTGTTCAGGCAAAATCATTTTTTCACTTACAAGAGCTTTTCTATAAGCTTCCATATTTACTATCTCTTCATCGCCCTTGCACTTAATGTCTGATTGTTTAATACCCACAAAATAATATAATTTATCTGTTATGTTGTAGTATACATCCATTCTGTATGGTACAAGGGACTCCAAAATTACCTTTTTACTATCCTTTGCATATCCATATTTATGAGAAATATCGATACAAGAGCCTACTTCTCCATCCATATAACTTATCTTGGTTACTTTAGGTCCATTATGTTTTTTTGAATATTTTCTTATAACATCACCGGTCTCTTCTTCATATTTGACAAAAGGATTTGTTGCGTCTGCATATTGTTTCATAATATCCATCAGAATCTGAAATGTCTTAGGGTCATTTCTGTACATCAATATGTCATTCTTCTTACTTTTTCCATTTGACTCTGCCAGAAGTTTTTTCAGACTCTCAAATCCGCTTTTTGTTCTGATATCTGCCGTTCTTGAAATTTTATATATTTTACCATCTATTTCTCTTGTTCCATATATTGTCTGATTGCATAAACCTCTATTACATTTTGAATCAACTGCATGCCAGTATTTAACCTTTTTCTCAGCATCCTCAATATGACGTTTAATCTGGCTCCATTTATTTCCGTAAAGATAATCTTTATAAACATCTTCCTGCATATTTTCATTCCACATACGTTTATCAAGAATTTCTCCGGTTTCAAAATCAATAAACGAACCCTGTAATTTATGAAAAGCATCATATCCAAGCTGTGAATAACATAATAACATAGCATCTACTGCGTGATGGCTGTATGACTCATCCCTATCTTTTTCAATATGTAAATTTACTCTCATTTGATGAGTGAAACTTCCTCTGATAACTTTCACAATCGTTCCGGTCTGTTTTGAACTAAAGAAATCCTGCAATGTATTCAATATTACTCTTGAAGCATATCTTGTATCATTAAGATTTCTATTTATAAATTTCTTCAAAACATCATACTTCGTTATATCTTCCATAAAAAGATAATTTGCTTTTTTTGCCTTTTCTATTTTAAGTCCAAGAATATAATTTTTATATTTTTCCCATCCCCAATCTCTTGTAATTTTAGAAAGATACATATATGGGGTATTAACTCCTTTTTCCTGATTTTCCACCTTATAAACTAATGTTTTATTAATTCTACTGTCTACAAGTGAAACGGATAAAGGTATGATATGGTCAACTTCAAACATATCCGGATGATTAACCAAGTCAAATATATCTATTTTTCTTCCTGAATATGGGCACACGCCTCCCTGTTCATTCCATAATTTTAATTTAAGAGCCAGTCCTTTGTGATTTCTAAAATCTTTATCTTCAATCCTAAGCTCATACTCTGCATATATCTTTTTAGTAATCTCTTCAAGTTCTTTCTCGTTCTTCTTCTGGGTATCTTTGATCCTCTTTTTCTGTTCCTCTGTATTACGCTCCCTTGGCATCTCAACTACTACTTTTTCAGGCATACCATATTTCTTGATTATTGCATTTACTATTCTTATGGCAATATGAATTGATTTAACAACAACCGGATTGTATATATCATCTTTTGCAATATCTACCGGTATATATTGACAATCCTTAAATAAATCACCTTTTTTCTTAAAAACACCCATTTCAGTTAATAATTGCATCTGTTCCTTAGGCTGTTCATACATAGCCGGAATCAATTCCTGCATAATTTTTAGCGAAAAAGAATGCCACTTAGAAAATAATTTACCATTTTTCTTCCTAACATCTGCAAGACAATTCACAACATCATTGTCCAACCCCAACTCTGATAATGAGTTTACAATCATATCTCTTTCTGTATTAATAGTAAGTATCCGTCCTATATCATCAAGAGTGTCTCTGGATAATAAATTTATATCGTACTCTATCTTTTTAAGTTCTTTTCTAAGTTTATTGTACATTTCAAAGCAATGGAAAATTTCTTTTTCATCCTTATCAATTCTTGCACCCTCTAATGTCTCTATATCCTCACCAATTATTTTCTTAATGATTTTACGCATATTAATAGAATCACTTGTCTTAAGAGTATCTACTATCTTACGTTTTTCATCTTCTTCAAGCTTTCTTCCATTCACAATAAGATTATTAAGATCATTAAGCACATTAAATTCTTGTGCTGTATATGAAGCCGCCGCTGCTCGTAATTCTTCATTATACACAGAGCATTTTCCTATTAATTTCTCAAACAAATTTTTATCCGTTTTATATGTACCATCATCATTCAGCTTAGTCGTATATATACCATAGTCAGTTCTTGAATTATCATTACCGGGTCCAACATAATATTCACGTTTTCTATCAAAAATTTTCATATAATTTTCAATAAACTTATCAGTGATTTCAGAATGAAATTTTTTCTGAATATCCAATATTGAAGTAATTTCTTTTCTATATGATGATGTTGTAAACACATTACATAATGTAACTTTTTCTCCATTAATATCTGCTACAAATTGTCCTCTATAGTTACCATATTTGCAATATCTTTCATACTGTATCTGACACGGAAATTTTTCTTCAAGCTCTTTTTGATTTATAGCTATACTTTTTGAGTAGTCTGTACCATCATTTGCATTATCACCAAAATCTTCAAGATAAGATATTCCTCTATGTTTCAGTTCATTAAGTAATACTGTATATATCTCATCCATACTAAGTTCTTCACTGATACCCTTTACGCGAAGAAGCAATGGCATATTATCAATATCTCCAGGAATGCTAAATCCAAGTGACTTCCACATTTTAGCAAAGTCAGATATTCTGGTTCTCAGCCTTCTTTTGAGACGCCTCATCTGTCTAAATGACCGTCTATCCTTATTGTTTTCCGCCTCAGCCGCAGTGAATATATTGGAACATGACTCTATAACTTGAAGTGTTTCCAAATCAATTACTGCCCATCCTACTGATGCAATTCCAATATCCAATCCTAATACATAATTCATAACATTACCTCCAATTTTTTTCACATCAAAAATGCCACCTGCACCAAAGTACAAGTGACATCTTTCTATCTTATCTTCGTATGTCCCCTAGATTATACTCCGGTGCTACATTATGTGTATTAGCTCTTAATTCCTCATCTGTAAAAAATATAGGAATATTATACCAATAATTGTATTTATTTTCAATCAATTTTTATGTTTTTCTACATTATCCGGCAATTTATCGCCCGGGTGATGCCTATATTTTACAGGCCTACCGCATCCACTCCGTGAACAGCTTCTTCATGGGTGAACTTTTCATATTCAAGCTGGCTTATAAGTTCATCTCTTGACATTGGCACCGATTCCATGTAGGATTGCGCTTTAATGACAGCCTGTGCCATCCAGTCGCCACCACAGTTATCTATGGCATACTGTATCTCTTCAGATGTAAATTTTTCATATTCAAGCTGATCCATAAGTCCTAATTTGGAAAATCCTATGTCATCACTCAGATAAGATTTAGCAGATTCAAGCGCCTGTTCCTTCCAGTCGGCACCGCAATTGTCAAGGGCGTACTGTATCTGATTTGCATCATATCCCTCATATTCAAGCTGACCTTTGAGACTTTCTTTTGAAAAACCACCCATATCCAGATAACTTTTTGCACTCTTTAGTGCATTGGATTCGCCGGCCGATACATTAGAGGCAGGAGTTGTCGGCTGGGCAGCAGGTTTGGTAGCTGGTGGTGCAGGTTGTTCTGCGGGCTGCTTTGCAGGCTGTTCTGCAGGTTTCTCTACAGGCTGTTTTGCGGGTTGGTTTACGGGCTCATTGGGCGTAATCTGATTGCCATTGAGCAGATTAATCTTATCAACGTATACAGCCGGAATTGATATAGTCTGTCCGAGAACCGATTCATACTGGAAAATGCCTACTGACGTTCCATAAATTTCAATATTATCATCTTCAAGAATACGGCTTGTTGTTATTTCTGGATCATAGCCTATAAGAATCACCTTATCGTAGTCTCCGTCAACGGCAAGGCGGATCTGATTCTCATCATCTCCTTCCATAAGCTGGACAACCTCTCCTGTAAAATATACAAGTTTTCCCTCATAATTCTTTGGATTACGGGAAATGTTATCGAATGTAATTCCTGTCTTATAATCACTATCGCTGTATGTCTGTCTCTCAGATGATTCGGTTATATCTTCTGCCGTTGTAGAATACTCAGTCTTATTCTTTTTGTGTGTTGTTGTCTCCTCTTCAGATTCATTAAAAGTTGCTGTTTTGCCACATGCCCATAACATGCAGCATGCAATAATCGTTAATAACAATACTGACAATTTCTTCATAATAGTTACCTCCATAATAAAATTGATGTTGCTCCCACCGGCCCCTTGATTTATTCATATTTTATCATTTTTACCTGTCCCAAAAAAAGGACTGGCAAATCTAAGGTAATACGCAAAGTTACAGTATAGGAAAAAGTGTGAATACATGTTATAATACCGGTAGTTAGTCTTAAAAGGAGATGAAAACAATAAAAAAGAAATTCAGAATTACATTTAATGCACCGGTAGTATTAGGTTTAATTTTTATATGTTTTGCGGCAACACTACTGGGAGAAATTACAAATGGTAGAAGCACAGCATTATTTTTTATGACATATCACTCATCATTATTAAATCCTCTGACCTATATAAGGTTTATAACACATGTTTTTGGGCATGCAGGCTGGGAGCATTTTATCGGTAATGCAACATATCTTTTATTATTGGGACCGGTATTAGAGGAAAAATACAAATCCAGAACATTAATTGAAATAATAATTATTACGGCACTGGTTACCGGTATTATCAACTATATCTTTTTCCCTAATATTGCACTATGCGGAGCCAGCGGAATTGTCTTTGCCTTCATTATTCTGGCTTCATTTACCGGATTTAAAGATGGTGAAATTCCTCTGACATTTATTCTTGTTGCCACCATATATATAGGCCAGCAGATATATGACGGAATTACAGTTAATGATAATGTATCGCAAATGGCTCATATTACCGGCGGACTGGTAGGTTCAATAACAGGATATATTCTTAACAAAAAAACAGTAACCCAGTAATTTACTGTCCTCACCTGCGCGGCAATATGTTCCACACAAAGAAAACCGGGTCAGCTTTACGCCGACCCGGTCTTTATATTAAATGTTTCCTACACTTCATCCCTATAACTCTGCGGTTATGTACCTTAACCAAATATTGCCTCTGCAAGTTCCTGCATAGTCATTTCAATATTCTCTAAATCTGACTTATATAAAGTAACCGAAAGGAAGTATCCATTATCCTTTGTAATGACTGCACTATACTCTTCATTTTCGCTTGGTGACTTTACTCTCTTGAAAGTTCTTTTATAGAACTCGACTGTACCATTAGGTGTGTCAAGTGTATCTTTTAATTTTTCAATCTTGTCATATTCGAATTCGCTTTTATCGACTTCCCATTCATCACCTTCTATATAGTGTTTTACCCATCCTTCTGTATATGGGGTTACCCACACAGAAATATCATCTGTTTTCATGACAAAACAGTTCTCATCAGTATACTCGTCATATACTTCAAATCCATCAACAAGGTTAACTTTTCCGATTACATTTCCGTCGTAATCCTCAATTTCATATTTGCTCTTTTCGGATACATCTGAATCGTCTTTTTTGTCATCTTTCTTTGTATCTTCCTTTGAAGGTTTTTCATCATCTTTGTCAGGAGTTGACTCTTCTTCATCTTTCTTATCATCTGAATCGTCTGCGTCCTTAATTTCATCCGGAAGCTCAACCTTAGTCTTGCCGAAATCGGAGAATTCAAATGTAACGCTTGCTTCATTAATGCTTAATAAGTCTTTAACATTAACATCTTCTGTTGAAGATACTTCAAGAATCTTGCCGATGCAGCTCTTTAAATCAATTGAAATGGCTGTAATAGTGTCATTATCTCCGTCAATTGTTACTGTGATTGCCACATCTTCTAATAAATCAATAATTTTTGATATATCAAAATCTTCCTCTGAAACACTGCCTAAACCTGAAAGGCTGTTTTCGATAGCTGACTTAATATCATCTTCCTTATCGCCAAGAATTTTGTCAAAATCAAGCTTGGCTTCTACTGTGTAGATACCATTCTTTTCAGAAACTACATCTGCTGTTTTGATAAAATCTGTAATTGCTGTTACGCTACGTAAGCTTGCAATCACATCTGAAAGATTTGTATCTGACTCTTCCTTCATCCATTTTTCGTCATCAAAATCATATTCATAGACATACGCTGTATTGCCTTCTTTAACAAGATAAGTCTTGAGTTCATCGCTGTCTTCAGCAATATCAGGAATTTCTGCGTATGATTTTCCCTCTGCATAACCTGCTTCATCACAGATTTTAAGAGTTCCGTTTATGCCTGCCTTAGCTGATGACTTAAGGTCTGATTCTTTAAGTTCACCTTCTTTAATAGCTGACTCAATCATTTCTTCAGTCATTCCCTGCATAATAAGAACCTGTTTTAAATCTAAATCAGCATCTAATTTTGCATCGAATGATACTGTGAAGTTTTCTAAACCTTCTTTGTTAGCTGCTACTGCTTTGACAAGGTCATCAGCACTCTTGCTGCCTTTTACCGTGTCTTCTGAAGACTGGTTCTCACCTGTGCCAACCTTCACTTTCTTGCTGCCACATGCTGCCATACCGAGTGTAAGTGCAATACACATCATGGCTACAAGAATTTTTTTAAATAATCCTTTTTTCATTTTGTCTGCTCCTTTAAAAATTTTAACTTTTAAGGTATTAAAACCAAAGCACGTTCTGATTGTAGCACGGAAAATTTTACTAATCAATATACGTTTTAGCGAAATAAAGCATCCTATTTCCGATAAAATAGCATTTATTCACAAAAAAAACTGCAGAAGAAGGGCATTTCCTCCTCTGCAGCCGATATCAGATTGTTATATAAGTATTATATTTTAATTTTCTTAATTTTCTTTCCATATCCACGGCATTATCAAGATTTTTGTATGCACCTACCTGCACTTTATAGAGGTCATCCTGATAAATAATAAATGCGGGATACCCCATATCTAACAATGGTTCCAAAAGTCTGTCCGCATTGTCACGGTTTCTGAAAGCCCCTACCTGGACACGGTATAATTTGTCACAGGTGCATCTGCTGCTTTCTCTGTCTTTTTCATACAATCCCTCGTATGGGTCTTTTATATTACTTTCATCCGGCGCAGGCTGTACATTATTATCCCTTGACGCTGTGCCGGAACCTATGGTTTTTAATATTCCATCGGCTATCGCCGCCGCTATCTGTTCAAATTCATCATCGAACTTCTCATTATCACTATCGTTGTTGATAAAGCCTGTTTCAATAAGCACCGCCGGCATATTGGTACGTTTAAGCACCACAAGATTAGGTCTTTCTATAACGCCCAGGTCTTTAAAGCCCAGATCCGTAAGATTATCCAGTATGTTTTCGGCGAGTTGTTCTTTCTCTCCGCCTTCACTGTAAATCAGCACCTGCACTCCGCTTGCGGCGTTGGGATTCTCTCCTGAATTTCTGTGAAATGATACAAAATAATCCGCTCCTGAATTATTGGCATCCGTTGCCTTTTTAAACGGTGTTTCATATATATCGTTATCTCTTGTATAAAAAACATCCATGCCTTCATTTTTAAGGATATCTCCAACCGCCATGGCAAGCTTTAAGTTGTCATCTTTTTCACGTCTTCCGTTATACACCGCTCCCGGGTCACTTCCGCCATGTCCTGCATCTAAAGCAATAAGCATAATATATACCTCTTTTTTTCATATGGTATATATTATGCCGGCAACGTCTTTATCTTTACATTTTTTTAATTAAAATAACTGTAATTACCACACTTGCTATCGCTATCAGTGACATTATGGTTATTGTTAATGCTACTTTCTTTTTATATTTTTTTGCAACTTTTTCGTCTATCATTAATTATTTTTCCTTTCATATTTTACAAATTCATATATAAGGTCAAAATATGTTCTTTCGTCGCTGGATTCTGTGATAACAAATCCTTCATCTTCCAGATTAGGGAAGTACGAATCTGCGTCATAAGCATAATCTATCTTAGTAATATGGGCTACGTTGCAAAGAGGAAGCATCTGCTTATATATGGAAGCACCGCCGATTACATATATGTCTTCATCGGCAAAATCTTTTGCCGCCTCAACGGCTTCTTCTATACTATGAACCACAATAGCTCCGTCAACCTTGTAATTCATATCTTTTGTTATTACAATATTGGTTCTGTTCTTTAAAGGGCGTTTATTAGGAAAACTTTCAAGGGTCTTGCGTCCCATAATTACGGCTTTGCCCGTTGTGGTCTCCCTGAACCATTTCTGATCCTCAGGAATTCTTACAAGAAGTTCGTTTTTGTATCCTATTGCCCAGTTTTTGTCTACTGCTGCGATTAAATTCATAATATGTCCTTTCCTATATAGCTACAGGTATATTGGTGACCTGTGGTCCGGTTATATAATTATCTACCGATACATCATCCCTTGTAAACTTGTAAAAATCTTTTACCTCGGGATTAAGATGGAACGTCGGTGCATCATAACATTCTCTTGATATAAGTTCCTCCACAATAGGAATATGTCTGTCATATATATGTGCATCTGCGATTACATGTACAAGTTCTCCCACCTGCATATCACATACCTGTGCCAGCATGTGCACAAGCACCGCATACTGTGCAACATTCCAGTTATTGGCTGTGAGAATGTCCTGTGACCTCTGGTTAAGAATTGCGTTAAGTGTAAGCTTGTCTTCACCTTTTTTCTGGGTAACGTTAAAAGTCATGCTGTAGGCACATGGATATAAATTCATCTCATGTAAATCCTGGTGCACATATATATTAGTCATTATCCTTCTGCTGAAAGGATTGTTCTTTAAATCATATATAACACGGTCTACCTGATCCATCATGCCTTCTTTATACCGGTGCTTTACACCAAGCTGATAACCGTATGCTTTGCCGATTGAGCCGTTCTCGTCCGCCCATGCATCCCATATATGGCTGTGAAGGTCATGGATATTGTTGGATTTTTTCTGCCATATCCATAACAATTCGTCTGTTGCACTCTTAAGCGCTGTTTTTCTTAATGTAACAAGCGGAAATTCCTTGCTGAGATCATATCTGTTTACAACACCGAATTTTTTGATTGTATAAGCAGGAGTTCCGTCCTCCCAGTGTGGTCTTACTTTTTCACCCTCCGTACTTACACCGTTTTCAAGGATATCCTTACACATGTCTATAAAAACTTTATCTGCGTAGCTCATTATGCCCTCCTGTTACTTCACTATTTTACTTTATCATATATCTCCGTAGGAACATAAGCCTTGACTTCTATTCCCTCCGCAACATATTCCTCACTTATAAGCTGTCCGTATTTTCTTATAAGGGATATCTTGGAAACCTCCGTATAAGAATATGTCTTTTCTATATATATTTTGCTTTCTCTTAAAACTTCTTCAATGGTATCTTTAAGTTCTGTCAGTCCGTCACCGTGAAGAGCCGATATATTAACGGTCTTGTCGGCCTTAAAATCTTTAAGAACTTTATTGCCTGCAATTTCTATTTTGTTAAAAGCCGTTATTATAGGCTTATCGCCCGCTCCCAGTTTCTCAAGGGTATCATATACAACATACATCTGGGAATCCATTGCAGGATTGGAAGCATCCACGACATGAAGAATTATATCTGCATATACAGCTTCTTCAAGTGTGCTTTTAAAAGCTTCCACAAGGTGATGAGGAAGTTTGCTTATAAATCCGACTGTATCCGTGAGAAGAATCTGCTGTCCGCTTTCAAGCTCCAGCCCTCTCGTTGTAGGGTCAAGTGTGGCAAAAAGCTTATTTTCCGCAAGTATTCCCGCACCCGTTAATGTATTAAGAAGTGTCGACTTACCTGCGTTAGTATATCCTACTATAGCGACCACCGGAATATTGGAACGGCTTCTCTGGCTTCTTGTAAGCTCACGGTGGGTTACAACCGCTTCAAGCTCATGCTTAAGCTGTCCTATTCTCTCATGGATAATTCGCCTGTCCATCTCAAGCTTTGTCTCTCCGGGACCTCTTGTACCGATACCTCCGCCGAGTCTTGAAAGTGCGTTTCCAAGTCCCGAAAGTCTTGAGGAACGATATCTCAACTGGGCAAGCTCAACCTGAATCTTACCCTCGTTGGTATTAGCCCTTGCTGCAAAAATATCGAGAATAAGAAGCGTTCTGTCCATGACTTTAATTTCAAGGGCATCGCTGAGATTGTTCATCTGTGCCGGAGAAAGTTCGTCATCACATATTATGCCTGTTGCATCATATTCTATTATCAGTTCTTTAATCTCATCTATCTTACCCTTGCCGATATAAGTGGCCGGATTGAAATTATCAAGATTCTGTATTACCCTTGCCACCGTTACAGCACCTGCAGTTGACGCAAGCTCGCAAAGCTCGTCAAGGGACTGTTCGGTATTTTCTCTGTCTGATTTTCTTACAGCTACAAGAATAACTCTTTCTTCCGCTTCTCTGTTATCAATCATATAAATCTCCTGTTAAGATACTCTGGACTTCAAAAACGTATATTCTCTCAAAGCCTTTGTATCATCACTGTAATCCTTTACATAGCTTTCAAACAAATCCAGTGCCTTGCTGAAATCTCCGAGATATTCGTAGCATATTGCCTGATTGTAAAGCAGTGCTTTCTTAGTTTCTCCTTTAGCTGACTCAAGACCTTTACTTATATATTCCAGAGCCTCGGTATACTTAAATCTCTTTATAAGATATGCCCCGTACTGGTTATATACTTCGCTGTTAGACGTATCTTTATTGATATAATCCATATAAAGGTCTTCCGCTTCCGAATATCTTTCCTGTGCTTCGTAAGTAAGTGCAAGGTAAAAAGCTGCATCCTTCTCACCTGCGTCTATGGCCTTCTTAAGGAACTGTTCTGCCTGTGTATAGTCCCCGAAAAGATAATATGTCTTGCCTATAAGAAAATCATCCGCATCTTTACTTGAAATAAGTCTTCTGAGATAAGATTCAGCCCTGTCTGTATAACCTGATGCCATAAATTCGTTATACATATTACAATATAAGGAATAACTGTTGTCACTGAGGGAAATAGCCTCTTCAAAATCAAGTGCCGCATTATTCTCATTGCCCGTATGGATATATGCACAACCTCTTAAATAATATAAATCTGCCTTATCCGCCTTGCCGCATTCATCAATAAGTGTTGTATAATACTCTATTGCTTTATCGTATTCGCCGCTTTTTGTGAGACATTCCGCATAATATTTCATTGCATCAAGACAAATACTGTCATATCTGCTGCCTGATTTGGTAATCACGGTGTCAAACTGCTCCTCGGCCGTCTTAATGTCCCCAAGCTTATAATAAGCAATTCCAAGTCCCCTGTAAGCGTCCCTGTTACCGCTGTCCTTACTTATAATCTCATTAAATGATTCTATGGCTCCCTGATAATCGCAGGTCTCAATTTTGCTCATTCCTGCCTGACATGACAATGAATTGCTCTTGCCACATCCTGTTAAAACTGCTGCGGCAACTGTGCCTGCACATATAATATCTATAAATAAATGTTTTTTCATTACAATAAACTCCTAAAATTATAACAAACCAGGTATCCTAAACACCCGATTAAGCTAAATTGTACCATAGTAAGGGTTTTGTAACAAGTGGTATTAAAAGATTTTCACACCCTTTTTTTATAAGCATGCTCTATTTTCTTCCCAAGAGGAACTGCAAGTGCCAGTAAAAATATTACGTTGGAAACCGCATAAATTATCGTAAATGTAAACGACGTACTTATCGTAATCAGATAATAACTCCATCTAAACATCCCAAAGGTCCATATAACCGTATAAATGTCCATTAAAAGTGAAAAAATCACACCGGCAAACACACCGTAAATCATGAGAACGGCTTTGTTTTTTCTTAATAGTCCCCCAATAAGGGCGGATATAATCCCGATTAAACCCCATGTCAACATCTGGAAAGGAGTATACATTCCCTGTCCGAAGTAAAAATTAGTAACAAGTGCGGTAAGCGCCCCACAGTAAAAACCTGCCTCTATTCCAAGATACATTCCGGCAATTATCACAACCGCTGTCACCGGCTTAAATCCGGGAAAAGGTGCGAATATGAACCGTCCTGCAATCGACATGGTTGTAAGCACCGTTATAAGCATGATTTTTCTCACTGAAGTATTCTTTTTTTCGAGAATATAGAAAAATACAAAGCAGAAAATAACAACTGCTGTTGCAAAAATAAAAGCACCTGTCTTTACCTGTTCCATTCTTCCGCCTCTTTCTCCGTAACCACATCCTCTGAAATTCCTTTCCACATCCTGCATACAGGAGTTGTGTAAAATACATTTTCAAGACAGAACTCCCTTACACTGCCTGAATACACTGGCTGCCTGTCTGAAATCATACACACATAATCTGCCGCATCTGCCATAAAAGAAATGTCATGGGAAATTACAAGAATGGTTTTTTGTTGTTTTTTTAATTCATTAATAGTATTAATCAAATTAGCTTTTTCTCTGTTATCTACGCCTTTAGTCGGCTCATCAAGAATTATTATGTCAGGATTATTTTTTAACACAAGAGACAGGGCAAGAAGTTGTTTTTCACCTCCGCTTAAATCGTAAGGGTTTCTGCCGTCATATTCATCATTTGTAAAATGGTCTGTAACATCCTGTGAAAGAATACCGATACTGTTGCCGTAGGTCTTTATTTTTCCCGAATAAGGCTTAATATAGCCTGAAAGCAGCTTTGCAACCGTTGTTTTGCCGCTACCGTTTTCACCTACGATAAAATGACATTTTCCTTTGTACAGTTTCATGGAAAAATCTTCGATTACAAAACCGTTCTCTTTTGTATATCCGAATGACACATTTTTAAGTTCTGCCGCAATTTCGTTTTTATTATTAACGTAATCCTGTTCTTTGTGGATAGTATTTCTCTGTTTTATATATTTATGCCCCTCTGCCAGACTAAGCGGTACAGGTCTTTTATCCGCAAATATCCTTGCAACCGTGGGAAGCAGGTAACCATAACCGTTTTCCGCCATATATACTGCTGTTTCATCAGGTTTTCCGGCATAGACAATCTCACACTTATCAAGGAGAATTATTTTATCTGCATAATAAAAGAGTTCGTCCGTCCTGTGCTCTGTGATAATCACTGTTTTAAATAATTCCTTATTAATCTTCTTAACCCTGTCAAGAAGCCTTCCGGCCATCACCGGATCAAGCATGGAAGCAGGCTCGTCAAGCAAAAGTACATCTTTATCGCAGGCAATTACGGAAGCAAGATTCAAAATCTGTTTTTCCCCACCTGAGAGTGAATCGGTTCTTTTGTCAAACATGTGGCTAAGTGAAAAAAATGAAGCTGTTTCCGCAATTCTTCTTTTAATAAAATCATCTTTAAGCCCTTTTCCCGATAAATTTACGGCAAGCTCCCCATACACGCTGTCCATAATTATCTGGTTATCGGGATTTTGCATTACCATCATGGCATTATCTTTAAAATATTCTTTTAACTTCTTCAAAAGTGTGGTTTTGCCGCTACCGGTCATACCACATACTAATATAAAATTACCCTTTTCGACTATCTTTTCATATTGTATATCCATAATTTAACATTCTCCTTTCCCCTGTAAAAAATCGGAATAAAAGACATAAATGCCATAAAAACAAGCCGTGCCCCAGGCAGCAATAATCCACCCGCAGCCATAAGAATGGTTATTATAAGCAGAATACAGTCCCTGAGCCTGAACCTGTAGCTGCCGCAGAATATCTGTGACGATTGTGTAAAACCATTGCTTTCCATTATATCGGCTGTCTCCGTACTGCTTTCCATCGCATAACTTGTCACTCCCGAAAAAACAAAAACTGCATTATCTTTACTGTTTCTGCCGCTTTTGTTATTAATGTCATTGATCATTTTCATTCTTTCGTATTTTCGCATATACATGGGAAGAAATCTCAGAATCATTGAAAAAATAATGCCTGCTTTCGGCATTTTTCTAAAAATATATTGTATTTTTTCCCCTGTAATAACAATATCCATACAGCTAAACCACACAAAGGCACCGGAAAGCATAAGTCCCGTTGTCATTCCGTAGCGCATGGATTCATAAGTAACTGCCATGTTATTAATATAAAAAAACACATGGCTGCCGTTATGTGACACAAGCATATTTACAAAAGTAATAAGAATCGTTATGACAAAAGAATTTCTGAGTATTTTAAAGTCTGCCTTGCCTTTTAAAACCCATATATAAATTATACCGGATATAAGAAGCAGAAGATTAAGTTTAATTTCCATTAAAAACATTGCAGGTAATAGATTGCACATAAAAAATACCAGCAGAACGTATGGGTTGAAATTTTCAAATTTTCTCATTGCCCCACCTTTCCGTCATCCGTGTAAATCCATCTGACATAATCTCCCTCCGACAGTTTGTAAGCCGAGCAGGACACATTGGGAAATTCACCGTTTACCAAATAAGTCCAGCCCGACATATTTCCGTAATCAAACTCTGCTATTCCTGCGATTGCTTTTACATAAATCGAAGAAAACACTTTGCTTCCGTTGTAGTCAACCGGAATCTCATATATCATTGAAGCCGTTAAAAGCTGGTCAAAAGTGCTGTCTCCCTCTTTGATGTCTATTTCTTTTTCACTTAAAATAACTTCTTTGCCATGGCCTGTTATCTCAAGGTATGTCACAACTTCTCCCGATGTTTTCACATCGTAGTACTCGTCCTTTGTCTTAAAATCGGACAGGGAAAAATATACCGCAAGTCCCACAAACACAATGGTAAAAGAAATGAATACTGACTTTTTCTTTTTCTTTCTTATGAAATAAACAACAAGAAATACCGCATATCCAATGCCAAGTGCCGAAAGCACAATGTATTTAATGTATTTTCCCTGCCATTTTATGGTATTTACCGTAGTATCGTCTTTCCCGGTTTCTGTCAGGTTGGTTTTATCATATACAAATCCGTTTTTGTAGGAAATTAGTGCAGACATACACTGGTATGTGGCTATGCTGTTGCTTTTTCCGCCTTTTATATGGCAAAATCCTCCGTCCTCATTCTGGTAAGTAATAAGCTCGTTGATAAGAATATCCATATTCTCTGTATCTTTTAATGCTGTTTTTGCCATAATTACCTGGGCGAGGCTTTCAGAATTTTCTGTCCCCATGGACTTGTAACCGCCGTTTCCGGTCATATTATTGTTAAGATATTCCAGTGCCTTATTAATTTTCTCCTCATACTTTTCCCTCAAAGGTGCCATTGCCTGCAAAGCCATCGCCGTCACATCAACGTCACCCGCTTTTTGATTTACGGAAAAACTTCCGTCTGGAAGCTGAAATTCCAAAAGACTGTCGGCGATATAATCCGCATCATATCCACCGTAAGCTGCCGGCATAAGTCCGTAAATTACACTCATAATGCCCATTTTGCCCGTCTGTTCTTTAATTACCTCTCTTATAAAATCATCTTTTTCTCCCAATATATAAAATGCAAGTGCAATTCTTTCATAGTCTGTAGGCTTGATATCCTCCGCCTCGTCAAGGTATTTTTCTACTGCCTTAACGTACTCCGAAAAATCTGTTTCCGGATACAATGCTTTAATATTAATAACCCACCATTCGCAGGGACTTATGCCTGCAACAGCCATAAGGCCGTCATTTACAAATGACTGTGCATCTGTAACGGCGGCCTCTTTGTATTCATATTCAAGTGTTTTATTAATGCAGTCGTCTATATCGGGAGTATCTGCTTTAACGCCTGTGGCTCCCGTAAATATAAGTACGATTACTGTTAAAAATACAATGACTTTATTTTTCATATGCTCTTTTCTTACTTACTGCTGCGATTCCTGCTGCTGCGATAATTGCAACAACCACAAAATAAACATACCCTGTATCTCCTGATGGAACATCCTCTGCCGGCTTTGCCGGTTTTGTCTCAGGTTCTGTTACTGCCGGTGCTTCTGCTTTAACCATATCGGCTGTAACTGTTATTTTGTAATCTGATGCAAATCTTAATACAAGTGGTACTCCGTCTTCAGCAACTTTGGAAATTCCTACAGAATGATCACCTACTGTAAAATCAGCTTTGTCAATAACGATTTTGCCATCAGCATCTGTTACATATTCCTTACCGTCCCATGTAACTTTGGCACCTTCAACAGGTACAGTTATAAGACTGAAATCTTCAGCGTATGCATCTGATGTAAAAGTTATTTCTCTGTCGCCAAGCTTTGAAAGGTCTGCTACAGGCCTTGCAAATCCATGAGAACCAAATTCATCTGCGTAATAAAATACAATTACATCGCCATCTTTTATCTGCTGTTCTCCAATACCCACGCTTGGTGCAACGCCGTTAATTATATCACTCCATCCATCATATTTGAGAGGCTCAATACTTCCTGCTTTGTCACCATTTATGGCTGTAATATAAGTTCCTGTTGGATTAGTTATTGTAAGATTATCATTAGCTGCGTCAACCTCATTCATAAGCTCTGCAACTGTAGATGCGTTTGTTGTTACATCACCGTAGAAATATGTTTCACTTTTTCCTTCAATTCTTAAAGATACTGTTTTTTCGTCTGCTGCAAATGGACTTACAACAAGACTGCTTAATACAACTGCAAATGCTGCAATTGCCGAAATTATTTTTTTCATGTCTTTCCTCCGTTCTTTAATAAAAAAATGCCTGCAGAAATCGCAGGCATAGTTAGAATACGGGCATAATCCCATTATAATGACTATAACTTTTCCCTGCCCAAAAGTCTGGTCTTTCTGATTTGTGGGACGAGCGATCTGGCTTAAGCAAAAATGCTCTTACAGTTATGGCTGTAGCTCCGGACTCACACCGGATTCTCTCCTGCTAATACTATGTATTTTCTTCCCAAAACCTTAAATTCAATTATGAAAGTACTCCGGACTGACCGATTACATCGGCAATTACTGCCAATTCTTCGGCACTTTTTGTCAGAGCAAATCTTATGTAGCCTTCTCCAAGCGGTCCAAATGCCGTTCCCGGTGTTCCTATTACTCCGGCCTTGTCCATAAGTGCCTCGGTAAATGAAGCCGATGTATAACCTTCCGGTACAGGAAGCCATACAAACATTGTTCCGTGTGAATCAGGTACGTTCCATCCGTATTTTCTAAGTCCGTTAAGAAGTGCATCCCTTCTTCTCTGATACTCTGCACACTGTGCCTTGACGCTGTCTCTCGGTCCTCTTAAGGCCGCGATTGCCGCCTTCTGTGCCGGATATGACATACCAAAATCATACTGGCTTCTAAGCAGCTTAAACGCATCAATAATTGACTTATTACCAATACAGAATGAAATTCTTAAACCGGTTACGTTATAAGATTTTGAAAGTGAGAAAAACTCAACTCCCACATCTTTTGCTCCCGGCAATGATAAAAATGAAAAACCTTCCCTGCCGTCAAAAATAATATCCGAATACGCATTATCGTTAATAATCGCAAAATTATATTTCTTTGCATATTCAATCATCCTGACATACATTTCTTTAGGTGCCGAAGCTCCCACAGGATTGGACGGATATGACAAAACAATATATTTTGTCTTATTAAGAACGTCTTCCGGAATATCTTCTATCACAGGTAAAAAATTATTTTCCCTAAGGAGAGGATAATAATACACCTCTGCGCCTCCAAGATACGAACCTGCTTCAAATACAGGATAGCCAGGGTCAGGTAAAAGAACGACGTCTCCCGGATTAAGTATTGCCATTCCAAGATGTGCCATACCTTCCTGTGTTCCTCTTACTGCCGTAATCTCATCTGCCTTTATGACAGCGTTATATCTGTCCGCATAATAATCAACCACAGCGTTAAGCATTTCTTCCGAATCCACAAGGGAATACTTATAATCCTCAGCATTATTGACTGATTCAGCCACAGCCTTCATTACATGTTCAGGCGGCCTGAAATCAGGTGTCCCAACAGAGAGGTTATAAACCTTTCTTCCTGCCTTGATTAATTCGCTTTTCTTCTCATCCAGGGCAGCAAATATTCCTGTCTGGAAATGATTTAATCTTTCTGCACGTTTGAATTCCATTTTAATCTTTCCTTCCTCTAACCCTTGTATTTTCACACTTTAATTTATTTCTGTCAATATTGATTTTGCTATTCTTTCGCTAATGTCCGTAAAATGTCCACCTCTGTTATATTCAAAAAACACTTCTTTGGTCTTGCCAAATACTTCTGCCAATTTCTCCGTGTTAAATCCGACTTTTTCCCGCTCCGCATTTTTAGTAAGGGATTCCTTATCTCCAAGGGACATATAAATTTTGCCGATTCTTTTGCCAATGGATTTTTCGTTAAAATATTCCAAAGCACCGGGATACCATAACGACCCCGAAACGCTCATAACCCCGTCAAACAATTCTTTTTCACATGCCGCAAAAAGCGCAAAAAGTCCTCCAAGGGAATAACCTCCGATATACTGCCTCTGATATTTTTCATCATAAATCTCACTTATAAACCATGATAAAAATTCTTCTCCACCCCCTGTTTTTCCCATATTTTTATCGTGGTATTTCCACGGTGTCATACAGTAATTCCAGTCATACGGATATATCATGACGAGCCTCACTCCTTCAACAGGCTCTATATTAATTCTTTCCGCCATAAAAAAATAACAGACTGTCTGGCTGTCTTTATCACCGATTGTCTCATAGCTGCAATTTTTTAAATACATTAATTCGCTCATGCTTTCATTCTATCACATTTTATTTATTTGGGAATATATTTAGATTACAGATATTTTTAAGAGGTAAATTATGAAAAAAAGAATTTGTTGTTTTATTCTGGCTTTTATTTTGATTGCAATCTGTCAGGCCGGGTGTGGCAAAAAAGACAACGGCATGAAAAAGGTTGTTCTCAATGAGGTTGCCCACTCTATTTTTTATGCTCCTCAATACGTTGCAATAGAAATGGGATATTTCAAGGATGCGGGCATAGACCTCGTTCTTGAAACAGGTTTCGGTGCCGACAAAACAATGACTGCCCTTATATCCGGCAATGCCGATATTGGTTTTATGGGTTCAGAATCCACAATTTATGCTTATGCGGAGGGTTCTAAGGATTATGCCGTTAATTTCGCCGGACTTACCCAGCGTGCCGGTAACTTCCTCGTTGCCAGAGAAAAAATTGATAACTTCTCATGGGATATGGTTAAGGGCAAAAATGTCCTCGGCGGCAGAAAGGGCGGCATGCCTCAGATGGTGCTTGAATATATCCTGAAAGCCAACAATATTGACCCTGCCTCCGACCTCTCAATCGACCAGAGTGTTGACTTCGGTCTGACCGCAGGTGCTTTTTCCGGCAATACAGAGTATGACTTTACCGTTGAATTTGAACCGGGTGCCACTTCTCTTGAGAAAGAGGGCAAAGGTTATGTAGTTGCTTCCCTTGGTGTTGACAGCGGTTACGTTCCTTACACCGCCTACTCCGCTAAAAAGAGCTACATTGAAAAAAATCCTGAAATCATCAAGGATTTCACTTCTGCCATCCAGAAGGGTCTTGACTACGTCAATTCTCATTCTTCTGCTGAAATTGCCAAGGTCATAGCCCCTCAGTTTGAGGACACGGACATTGACACCATTACCACAATAGTTGAAAGATACAAATCCCAGGACACTTGGAAAAAAGACACAGTCTTTACCAGGGAATCCTTTGAGCTTCTTGAAGATATCCTCATCGAAGCAGGTGAATTAAAAGAAAAAGTTCCTTACGAGGACCTTGTAAAGGTTGACTAAGGGGAACACCGGGTTTCTCTACCCTTTCGGCTGGTTTTCCCGATTGGGGTAGAGATTTCCACAAAAAAACAGGCAGGCTCATCATAAGACCGCCTGCCTGTTGTTCTTCTGTTACTAATTTCAATCATTTTTACCAATACGATGACAATAATTCTAAGTCAATATTTTTACATCCATATCCAATAATTTTTATTTTATTAAGGCCTCGCTTCAAGGATACTGTTTTCACAATATCCTCCTCTACACAATCATCCGGAGTACATTCGATTATTGTGGTAACATGCCCATCTCCATCTACGTGGACGATTTTAACAGTGCCTTCCGACAAACTTAGTTTTATTTTGATATTAATTTTTTCATCATCCTCAAGTGTTTTTGTCCATAAAGTTTGACGGCCATCAAACTTTTTCATTTCTAATGAATAACCATTATCTATCGGATTAAAAACAGAGTTTTCTTTTGAATATCTGTCTTCTGCCGCAGCAATCTTATTTGTGTCATAATACTCTTTTTTAGCAAATGCACTACTGCATCCTGTCAATATAACCATTATGATTCCCAATAACAAAAATGTTTTATACCTACCCATACTATGCTTAGCACCTCCGTAAACTACAATTTACCAGTTCAATACTGTTATTAATAGTACAATATGGTTTGTATAATAAATATAGCAAAGTTATTTTCATTGTGATGATAAAATAATTGCAATTTTCGACAGATTGTATTACAAAAGGATACGAAAGATTTGACATTGATATGATTAGGAAAAAATGATAAAACAAAATACGCACCTACCAAGTATATAAAAACGCTATATACATCAGATTTTAATTTTTCATATCTATAATGAACAACATCATAATAAATTTCTTGTTCGAGCCGTCCAAAGGAGTTTTCCTTTACAGAAATGTGAGTATGCTTTAATTTGTTAAGCTCAGCACCTGTTATGATGAAAAGTTTTCTATATGGAATATACGTTTACTCTGTTATTCCGCAAAATACTGTATTGGATTAGGGAAATGGCTAATATAACATAAATACCATCTTCCGTCTATTTTAATAACTTCAAAGATTTCTTCACCAAAATCATCGTGATATTTACATTCAACTAAAGCACACCGTTCTAATTTAATATTACAATTGTATTGTGAATTTATTTCATTCTCTATATCTTCAAATTCAATACTGCTTCGTCTTATAATATCAAAAGAAATATCTCCAACCTTGTTATGAAATTCTTCCATCGACTTATTAGACAAGGCAGGTAATTGTTTCTGCATAAACTCTGGGAAACATTTTATAATTGCTTGACTATCAGTATTATTAATTGCTCTCGTTAGTCTTTTGAATAAACCATCTATAGTTTTGTTTTACTTCCATTATTTCCCTTAATAATAAATATGCAAATTATAACACACATACATATTACTACTATTCCAACAATTTTACTTTTTTTCATTGTTATACCTCACATTATTGTTAGCATCTACTATATTCAGCTCCCTATGAAAATTAATTAAACTTGATTCTTTGAATCTTGCAGTTCTGTCAACACGTCCTTTATTTGCTACTCGAATATAGGATTCTATATATTCTATTGCCTCTTTTTCAATAGTTTCATAATTGTTTTCTATTATTTTTATTTGGCTATTACTTATTTTGGGAATATCAAATCTGATATAATTTATATTATTTATTATCATTATGTAACGATAATCCAACCCTGCTTTTGGTTTACTCAGACTTGGAACAGAGAATCCTATTTTACCAAATTTTCTATTCGGTTCACCTAGGTTTTTTCTTAATGGGATAAGAACAGAATTATTATTAAATTGAATATTTAAGCATATATGAGTACGAATATTATATTTCGACGAATCAGCAATGTCTAAAATTTTTATCAACGTTGGATTATCAATATAATATTGTTCCGTTATATAACAGTATTGTATATCCGACATTTTATCTCCTAGCAAAATAGGAAGCATTACTGCTTCCTATTAGATACAAAACAATTTTTCGATTTTTTATTAGCCAGGTGACATCGAGAAACCCCTCGCAATATTGTCAGGTTATTTTTAGCCAGACGCTCCTGAACTACGTCTCAAAGATAGAGACTATTTTTAATCTCCTACCTATATTGTACACAATTATGGTAAAAACTCATAGTAGAAAATCTTATGAATTTTGCTATATGTTTTGTGCAATATTACCTATTACTGAATTTAATATATAAATGTGTAATGCGTTATTCTTCCCTCCAAGTCATATCCCTGCGTTTGAGGTAGACGTCGTCTTATCTTCCCGTAAATTACAGATTACTGAGGTTATCAAAACGCGGAATCTTCTTGGCTGTTGTCATCTTCTTGATTTTGTCTTCTTTCTCTTTGTCAAGGTCACGTTCCTCGTCTTTGTAGCACTTGTTGTAAATTCTGATGCACACATAAGTGATTGCAGCAACAACAACTGCGGTTACTATAAGCTGGACGATAACGTTAATAACTTTACGCTCTGCCATGTACTGGATTGCTTCAATGACTATATAGCTGCCAAGTACCATTCCATAATAACCCTTGTGGATTTTTTTCTGGTATGCAGCATACATAGGAATGGTTATTGCTAACTGGTATATGACAAAAAGAACTGCGACAATAGTGAGCATTACAATGGCGGATGTCTTATAGCCGATAAGTTCCATTGCACTGTCTAACATTTTGGTAGCTGTCTCCTGGTCTTTGGCACCACTGACAAGTGTCTCAAGCCCGCTTCTGTTAATAATTATCATAGGTGACACAAGCTGGAAAAGTGAGGACATTGTGAATGCTGCCTGTGTATAGGCTATACCCTGTCCGAAAGAGAAGCCCTCTCCGAAGCTTTTTAGCCTGTAGGCGAAAACCTTGTTAGCAAGCATCCTGCCCAAAACCGCAAGAAAAGCTGTTGACAATGTATATACAATAATAAAAGCCGCCGTGGACACAATTACTTTATTAACAGAATCCGCATACTTCTTAAATGGTGAATATACAAAGATAAGATTAATGAGCAAAGATGGAGCAAAATAATTAAATGAAATGTAAGTGATCACGCCTCCGAGTATGCCAAAACCGTTACCCTTCTGTTTTTTCCTAATAAAAATAATAGTTGCTACAACGAAAGCAAGAATCACGACAATTCCTATGATACCTGCTGCAATTTTACCATTTGAAACCTTGGCAGTCATATCGTATCCTTCGTATGAAATTGCCTGAGTTACTGATTCTAATGTCTCATTCTGCATAAAAAAATATCTCCTTAACAATGTAAAAGCCCTGTCAATCTGACAGGGCTAATCATAATCCTACTTGAATGACAATATACTTTTTGACAAAATATAAATATATATAATTGAAAAAGGCACACTGTAAACTTGTTGATTATCTTATGTGCTGCAGTTAATTAAATAACTTTAACATTAACTGCCTGTGGTCCCTTGGCTCCATCGGCTACTTCAAATTCAACCTTCTGGCCTTCTTCGAGCTTCTTATGACCATCCATAACGATTCCTGAGAAATGAACGAAAATATCCTTACCATTCTCATCAGAAATAAATCCAAACCCTTTCTGGTCATTGAACCACTTTACTGTACCCTTGTTCATCGTGATACCTCCAAAAATTATAAAAGTTGTCTTACAAAACGACACTATAAATCTAACACACAAGGAACTATAAGTCAAACTAATTTCTTTAGCTCATCCACTGTAAAATTATATGCCTTGTTGCAGAAATGGCATTTAACCTCTATAGGCTCATTTTCTTCAATAATATTGTCAAGCTCTTTTCTGCCGATTGTGATGAGTGCTTTTGATACACGCTCCTTAGAGCAGTTGCAATAGAATCTGACAGGCATTTTATCAAGAATCTCCGGGTCAAGTCCGCCGAGAATAAGATTAATTATGCCCTCTGGGTCAAGTCCGTTCTCAAGCATTGAAGTTACGGATTTTATTGTGGAAATTTTCTCTTCGACAATTGATATTGTCTCCTCCGTTGCGTCAGGCATAAGCTGGATAATAAAACCACCCGCGACATTGACGGTATTGTCTTTTGTCATAAGGACACCAAGTCCCACGGAGGACGGTGTCTGCTCACTTGAGGCAAAATAATAAGTTAAATCCTCTGCGATTTCCCCACTGACAAGCTCGCAGGTGCCGGTATATGGCTCTTTAAGTCCCAGGTCTTTGATGACCGTAAGAAGTCCCACTCCGAGGGAACCGCCAACGTCAAGTTTGCCTGCGGCATTGGCAGGCAGTATTACATTAGGGTTGGCTGCGTATCCCTTAACATTGCCTTTTGAATCGGCAGTAACAAGATAATGTCCCACAGGGCCACTGCCCTCTGCTTTAATTGTAAGGACATCCCTGTCGCCCTTCATCATGCTTCCCATCATTGCTCCCGCTGTGAGAAGTCTGCCAAGTCCCGCCGTTACGACAGGACTTGTGTTGTGTGCCTGTCTTGCGGTCTCAACTGTATTTTTTGTATATGCGGCAAACGCCCTGACCTGGCCGTTGGCTGCGATTGCTCTTACTAAATAATCTTCCATATTTCATACCATCCTTAATTGTACTGTAAAACATAGTAAACCCTGTCCCTTGAAAAATCAATGGGCGAGTTAATGTCCTCCGATAAAGCGTCCTTTACCGTAAATCCTGCCTTTGCCGCGCACTCCCTTATATCGGTGCCGGTAAAAACATGCTGTGTATGTTCTTCCTCGTAGAGCTTATATTTTCCCATGCTTTTAATAAAAAAACTAAGGTAATAAAAGTTATCTCCCGTCTCTTTATCAAATTCGTTTTCCCAATAATATCGTCCGAAATTCCTTTCATCCGAATAAATATTTTCTCCAAGCTTTTCATAAAAAGTTTCCGTTTTCAGGTCAAAAATAAAAAAGCCGCCCTTTTCAAGATGTTTTCCAACACTTAGAAACGTATTATACATATCATCATTATTTAAAAGATAATTCATGGAATCACATACGCTTATTACAACATCAAATTTTTTTCCAAGGTTAAAATTTCGCATGTCCGAACAGACGTAAGAAATTCTTTTTCCGAAAGGCTTTTTCTTCGCAACCTTAATCATTGCTTCTGACAAATCAAGCCCGGTAACTTCGTAGCCGTCTGCTGCCAGAAGTGCCGTAAACCGTCCCGTACCGCAGCCAAGCTCAAGAACTCTGTGACATTGTATATTCCTGCGCTCCATATATGCCTCTATTCCGTCAAGCCAGTCCACATAAGGGATGTCATTCATAAATACATCATAAACTTTTGCAAAAAAAGAATATGCTTTCATAAAACCTCCATACTTGATTAATCCGTCCTTATAATCTATACTGTTTTTAACAGATTTATAAGGTGGAAAAATTATGCAACACTCAGATTTAATACAGATTATACGCCGGCAGCACCTGCCACGGCTTGTTTTTCCGTTAATTATGATTATTGTATCAGTTGTTTTTATAATAAGCAATCCTTTTAAAAAGGCTCTGACACCCCATACTGTGGATTCGTTGGATGCAATTGATTCATTATACGAGAACGGCGAAGAATACATAAAGTGTACAATAGATAAAATGTACTACACGGGATATGATTATGTAAAAGGCAGCAAGAAAAAAGCAGGTATATACTATACCTTCTATAATGGAATCTGCTACTACATCATATATCCGACAGGCTCAACCGATAAAGGTACTCCTGCAATAATTGATGGTGCAACATTTCCTGCAAAATTGCAGCATTCCGAATCGATTTACAATGATCTGGTAAAAAATGTTTCAGAAATGGTTAATTTTACCGAGGATGGACTCAAATCCGTAAGCTGTGATTTATTCATAAATTCATACGCTTACAATACCAACTACTCCCGGTTTATGATAATCGGATTTATGATAATTGCGCTTATATCTCTTATTTTCTTAGTATTGCTTATTATAGCTGCAATTAATCCTAATTACTCATCGCCTGTAAAGGCTTTGAGAAAATACGGAGATTACAAAACATTATTTGCGATTGCCGTTACCGAATACGATACGGCGGTGGCTGTAGGACGTAAGAATGTATTTATTACCGATACGTTTCTGATAATCATTACCAAAACCGATACTGATATTATTCCGCTTGAAAATATAACATGGGTATACGATTATAACGAAGTCTACCATAAAAAAGGCAACACCATAATGTATCATCCTTTATGTATCGTAACGGATACTAAAAAAGTATATAAGATACGACATGTTTCCAAAAAAGGCATTGATTCCATTGTCAATACCCTTTTAAGCAGATACCCTGAAATAATGACAGGCTGCAATAACTAATACACATAAAATACCGCTGTAAGCATCATCTGACTATATCATGCCTACAGCGGTTTTCTTTATTTTACTATTCCGATTAAATCATTAATATCAGAAACGCCTTTATTTACCATATATTTTTCAATACCTTCAATAACCTCAAGTGTTGTACGAGGGTTATGGAAATTGGCTGTTCCTATGGATACTGCGGTGGCACCTGCAAGAATAAATTCAAGTGCATCCTCTGCCGTGGCAATTCCGCCCATACCGATAATAGGTATTTTAACCGCATTGGCTACCTGATATACCATTCTTACCGCAACAGGTTTAACTGCAGGTCCTGAAAGGCCTCCGGTCTTATTGGCAACTGCAAAGGTCTGTCTGTTAATGTCTATTTTCATACCTGTGATAGTGTTTATAAGTGAAAGCACATCCGCTCCACCGGCTTCTGCTGCTTTAGCCATTTCGGTAATGTCCGTTACATTAGGGCTTAACTTCATGATTACAGGCTGTTTTGCAACATTTTTTATTGCTTTTGTAATGTGCTCAATATTGGCTGCATTCTGTCCGAAAGCAATTCCACCTTCTTTGACATTTGGGCAGGAAATGTTGATTTCAAGCATATCCACAGGTTCACCTGCAAGTCTTTCCACAACCTCAACATAATCTCTTTCGGATTTACCGCAGACATTCACAATTATTTTGGTATCGTATTTCTTAAGGAAAGGAATATCTCTCTCGCAAAATACATCTATACCCGGATTCTGAAGCCCGATTGCGTTAATCATTCCACCGTAAGTCTCAGCAATTCGCGGTGTAGGATTGCCGGGCCAAGGCACGTTTGCAACGCCCTTTGTTACAACGGCTCCTAATTTGTTAAGGTCAACAAATTCGCTGTATTCCATTCCTGAACCGAAGGTTCCTGAGGCTGTCATTACCGGATTCTTAAGTTCTACACCGGCAAGATTAATTTTAGTATTCATTAAAGCTCAACCTCCTTGGCATTAAATACAGGACCATCCTTGCATACTCTGGCATTGTGGACTTTAGAGTGGTCGTCAATTCCTGTTGTCTTACATACACAGGCAAGACACGCGCCGACTCCGCATGCCATTTTTTCTTCAAGGGAAATATATGCTTCGATATTATTTTCTTCGGCATAAGCCTTTATGCCACGAAGCATAGGTGTAGGTCCGCAAGCATAAATAATATCGCCCTTGATACCGTTTTCCCTGATTGCGTCTATAACGGTTCCCTTGGTTCCGATACTTCCGTCATCACTTGCAATCGTAAGATTACCGTATGCTTTAAGGTCATCCGTAAGGAAAGTGTCACTGTTTCTGTAACCTACGACAATCTCAGGTTCACCGCCCATTCTCCTTGCAAGTTCAAGCATTGGAGGAATTCCTATCCCTCCACCGATAAGAATGGCTTTTCTGCCCTCTTTAATAGGAAAACCATTACCTATAGGTCCGAGGATGTGTATGGACTCTCCTTCTTTATATGTAGAAAATTCCGTGGTTCCGCCACCTACAACCCTATATACTATTCTAAGTTTCTGGCCTTCTGTCTCACAGATACTTATAGGTCTTGGAAGCAGCTTTGACGCATCCTTGGTATACACGGAAATGAACTGGCCCGGTACTGCCTTTTCTGCAATATTGCTTGTCATAATCCACATATCAAATACGCCGTCAGCTATTTTTTTCTGGCTGATAACCTTTGCGTTTTCTTCAAATTTCATATCATTAACCTCTTGCTGTATTGATATCTTCTATCATATCAAGTGTTGCCTGTCTTGACGCATCTGCGTAATTAAGGCTGCCAAATGAAGCGTATTTTTCCTGCTTATATGCACAGATAATACCTCTTGAGCTGTTCACAATTGCACCAAGGCCGTCCTCGTTAAAATAATCTACAAGGTCTTTGCCTTTGCCGCCCTGTGCACCGTAACCCGGTACAAGAATAAATGTCTTTGGCATGAGTTTTCTAAGTATTTTACCCTGTTCAGGATATGTGGCACCTACAACGGCACCCACATTACTGTATGAATCTCCCATACATTCCTGTCCCCATTTATCAACCTGTTCGCCCACAAGTTCATAAAGTGGTCTTCCGTCTACAAGGCGGTCCTGAAATTCTCCGCTTGATGGATTAGAAGTCTTAACAAGTACAAAAATACCCTTGTCATTCTCTTTACATACATCTATAAAAGGCTTGATTCCGTCACTTCCAAGGTATGGATTAACAGTTACAAAATCTTCATCAATAGGAGTATATGTCCTGCTTCCTACCGTAACTTTACCGATATGTCCTACCGCATAGGCTGTGGAAGTCGAACCGATATCACCTCTCTTGATGTCACCGATAACAACAAGTCCTTTTTCGTGACAGTAATCAACAGTTCTCTTAAATGCTGCAAGTCCTTCAATACCAAACTGCTCATACATGGCAATCTGTGGCTTGACTGCAGGAACAATATCATAAATATTGTCTACAATTCCTTTATTATACTCAAATACCGCTTCGGCAGCACCTTTAAGTGTCTCGCCGTATTCGTCATAAGACTTTTTAAGGATATGCTCAGGAATATAAGAGAGCATAGGGTCAAGACCTACTACAACAGGTGCATTTGTTTTCTTGATTTTTTCAACTAACTGGTTAATCATATTTTGTTCTCCTTGTATACTATTTTACCGCCTACCATGGTAAGCATTACTTTTCCTTTAACTTTCTTTCCGTCAAAAGGAGTGTTGTGCCCCTTTGATACGAAATCTTTTCTGTCAATGACAAATTCTTTATCTTTATCCATTATTGTAATATCGGCAACTGCTCCGGGTAAAAGAGTTCCTCTGTCGATACCGATTACTCTTGCGGGATTGTAACTCATCTTCTCTGCCATCTGCATAGGAGTAAGGACTCCGCCGAGCACAAGCTCTGTGTATGTAAGGCAGAGACTTGTCTCAAGTCCTGTTATTCCAAACGGAGCCTCACTTATAGGCTTTTTCTTTTCTTCTTCAGAATGAGGGGCATGGTCTGTTGAAATTACATCCATGATGTTATCTTTAAGACCTTTTTTAAGAGCCTCCACATCTTCACGTCCTCTTAAAGGTGGGTTCATCTTGTAGTCCGCATTATCGCAAGGAATGTCTTCATCACATAATGTAAAGTGGTGAGGGCATACCTCTCCGGTAACATCTATGCCGTCCTCTTTGGCAATTTTTATCATCTTAACACTGTCTTTGGTTGAGCAATGACAGAGATGAAGCCTGCAGCCTGTTTCTTTGGCTAAAAGAATGTCTCTTGCCACAATCACATCTTCAACGGCATTGGTTATTCCCTTAATTCCCAGTTCTTCTGATTTGGCACTTTCATTGAGGGCACCGCCGTTTACCATGTTCTTATCTTCACAATGGGCTAATACCACCATTCCGCAATCAGCGGCACGATACATAGCCTCTCTGTATACTTCTGCGTTCATAACTGATTTGCCGTCCTCGCTTATTGCGACAACGCCCTCTTCTCTTAAAGCTTCCACATCAACAGGAACTTTTCCCTCCTGTCCCATGGTAACGGAAGCTACCTGAAGTACGTTGACTACGGCATCTCTTTTAATTATATCATTAACCCTGCGCACCATTTCCACACTGTCAATTACCGGCTTTGTATTAGGCATAGGAAGAACGGTTGTCACTCCTCCCCTTGCTGCTGCAAGAGAACCTGTTTTTATTGTCTCTTTGTATTCAAAACCCGGTTCCCTGAAATGAACATGAAGGTCAATAAGTCCCGGCATTACATAACACCCTGCTGCATCAATAACGTTGTCTATTTCATCATGGCTGTCATTATCAACGGCTGCTATTATTCCGTCTTTTACCACGATGTTATATATGCCGTCTTTGCCTGATGCAGGGTCAAGCACATGTCCGTTTTTAATTAAATATAAACTGTTGTTTTCCATGTATTAATTCCTCTATTTTAAAAATCCGTTTACAATCTGTTCCTCTGCTTCAGCCTCGGTTAATCCCAGTGTCATTAATTTAATGAGCTGCTCTCCTGCTATTTTACCGATAGCTGCTTCATGTATAAGGCTTGCTTCAACGGAATTGGCAGTTATCTCAGGAATCGCCTTGACAGAAGCATTGTCCATAATAATGGCATCACACTCCGAATGTCCGGCACACTCGTTATTTCCGTCTATCTTGGCATAAAATACCTGTGTGGAATCATTCTTTGCAACCGAACGTGATATAACGTTGGTACTTGAACCTTTTCCGTTAAGCTCTACCTCAAAGCTTGTCTTTGCATATTGTTTACCATGGGTCATTATCTTTTCCTTAACAATAAAAGCTGCCCCATCTCCTAACCTGCCCTTGGTAATTCTGTCAGTGGAATCTATTCCTTTAATCTGGGTGGTTTCCATTTCCATATAGCCGTTTTCGTCAATATCAACAACCGTGGTAGGGTTCATAATTCTCAAACCATTGCCATCACCCTCACCATAGTGTTTTTCCACATATCTGACCCTGGCATTTTTGCCGATATGAAATGTATGGATTCCGTCATGTGATGATTTCTTATCTCCGCCGTTATGGATTCCGCAGCCTGCCACAATTAACACATCACTTCCTTCTCCTACATAAAAATCGTTATATACGAGGTCGTCAAGCCCTGTCTGGCTTAAAACAACAGGAATGTGGACACTTTCGTTTTTGGTTCCGGGCTTGATAATAATGTCTATTCCCGGCTTGTCCGTTTTGGTTACTATATCAATATTGGATGTTGTATTTCTTCCTGCTGCCGCTCCGTTGACCCTGAAATTATAAGCACCTGCAGGCACTTCATGGAGTCCCGCAATTTCCGCAAGCAGATTTTTCTGTATCTGGTCCATATTACCTTGCCTCCATTTTCTTACATGATTCTTTTGCATTACCGCTGCCAAGCAGAGTTGGCAACATCTCATGTCCGCCTGAAGCTGCCACTTTACCATCAGCAATTACTATAATACGGTCGGCAATGTTAAGTATTCTTTCCTGATGGGAAATTATGATAATTGAACCCTTGGTCTCTTCATGCATCTTTTCAAAAACATCAATAAGATTGTTAAAGCTCCAAAGGTCAATTCCTGCTTCCGGCTCATCGAAAATCGATACAGATGTGCCTCTTGCAAGAATCATTGCAATCTCTATTCTCTTAAGTTCGCCGCCTGAAAGACTCGCATTAACTTCCCTGTTAATGTATTCCCTTGCACAAAGTCCTACTTCCGAAAGGTACTCACAGGCTTTGCCCGCATTGATGGGCTCGCCTGCGGCAAGAGTTATAAGATCCTTTACGGTTATTCCCTTAAATCTTACCGGCTGCTGGAATGCAAAACTGATTCCTTTTCTTGCCCTGTCAGTAATTGACAGTTCTGTAATATCTTCGCCGTCAAGCAGGATCTTACCCGATGTAGGCGTAACAATTCCTGCGATTATCTTCGCAAGTGTTGACTTTCCGCCGCCGTTAGGCCCTGTTATCGCCGTAAATCTTCCATCTATTTTAAGGCTTATGTCTTTAATAATTTCTTTGTCTTTGCCTTCTTCATCAACCTGATATGATATATTTTGTAATTCTAACATATATTTCTTTTCCTTTTTCTGTAAAGTCTATACAGTTTTGATTATTTTATCATTATTTTGTCAGAGTATTCAACCTATTTTTACAGCTGAAGGACCAACATATAATCCTTCTTTAAAGTATTCACCGGAATATCTGATTTTATCTGCATTTTTAAGGATATTGCCTGTTACGGTTCCTCCTGTGACAATTCTTTTTCCATTCCCATCAGATATCTCGGCAAGTCTGAACTCACCGCCAAAATCGCCTGTAAGAGGATCCATCTGGAAATCGGAGAAGTTTTTTACCAGAATGTATTTTCCGTTAAGAAGTCTGTCCATTGGTTCGCCGTTACATACACAATGTAAATTCTCGTACATTCCTATATACGGTCTGTTAAGATATGACAAGTGCATTACATTGCCGTGGATGTTTTTGACAATACCGTGTTCTATTATCATACGGGATCCTGTTTTAACGCCCTCTGCACTGTACGGATATTCCGGCACCCCCTCTATGCTTATATCGGACATAATATCATAACCTTCTTTGTAATCCGAATATCCGGGATATACATACGCTGCATTGCTTCTCATAAGGTAGAATTTCAGAAATTCCTTAACATAGGAATCCGTAAGCACAATGGGATAATCTGAATAATCTGCCGGACTTCGTTTTGCCGATTCTCTTTCAACTGCCAGTTTAAGCTGTTTTGCGCACTTTTTTCTGATGCTTTCTGTTTCCATGTCATAATAAGAAAAATCAGCATACAGTTCCACATCATTCTCTTTTTTGCATTGGACAACAAATTCGCCGGTTATTTTTCCTGATGTATAAGATATATCGGAGCCTTTTCCGGTTAATATATTTACAGTCCTGGTTTCTCCAAAAAATTCAGCTGAATTAATAAAGGCATCCTTAACTTCATCCTCGGCAGAATAAAGAGCCTTCGCCATTTCAATAACGCTTTCACAGCCGTCAAATACTTTTTCCGTATTTTTATCGATTACTTTTTCAGGCAGCCTGTAATATGGATTTTTCACATAAAGAGCGGATTCCCACGCACTTTCTATAAGTTCCCTTATCTCATCCCCATCCATTCCCGGATATAAGTACACATCTGAGTTTCCGAGATATTCTGTACCATTTTCCTCGAAATTCCTGTAAACGCGTAGTCTTATTTCCCTTACTTCCTTGTCTCTTGTCATATCAAGACGATGTTTTACAAAATACATCTCAAAGGCTTTTCTATGCTCGTCATAAATATTGTAATCAACTATATTCAGTTCGTGAAGTATTTCAACTATTTCTGATACCATTTCAATTACCCCAGTTCTATTTCTGCTTTAATATAAGGGCCTCCGTCGGATACTTTAACCCATTCCTTATAACCTTTTCCACAATATCCGCCTCCGTTAAGTTCAGGAGTTTCTGACATCATTGATATGGATTTTAACAAATCCGGAACATATCCGCTAAGCACAACCGGAGAAAAGATTCTGCCCGTAAATTTTCCGTCTTTTATCTCTCTTGCCATATTTACCATACACTGTATTCCCCAGTTTTTAGGGTCTTCCATTCCGCAGGTTGCATTTTCAAGCATAAAACCATACTTTATGGATTTAATCATATCCTCCGGTCTGTCTTTGCCGCCTTCAAAATAGGTATTGGTCATTCTTGTATATGCCTTATGCTCGTAATTTTCCCTTCTGCCGTTGCCCGTTCCTTTTGTCTTAAGGATACCGGCTGTCTTGGCATCCGAAATTCCCGTCTGCAGGATTCCGTTCTTAATAATTACGGTATCATGACCGCAGGTTCCTTCGTCGTCAAAGTCATAGGTAGCAACTTCATTTACACCCATTCCGTCATGCATGGTTACAAGTCCGGAAGCAACTTCTTTGTCGATAAAACTCTTGGCAAGTGCCCTGTCTTTTACGAACATATCCATTTCAACGCCGTGGCCGAAGGCTTCATGGACTATCATCCCCGTTACCTCAGGCGTACATATACATTCGTATCTGCCCGGCGTAATCTTTTCTGCCATAAGCAGCTTAACCGTATTCCCGGCAACGTTTTTAATGTCTGCTTCCAATGAATCAAGCACATCATAACCATTCATTCCTGAATACGATTTAAAATAACTTCTTACAATATCTCCTTTTTTGGCCATCATTAACATGGCACAGGTCATCCATAAAATATTCTGGGACATATCCCTGTTTTTGGAGATAAAAATTTTTCTGCTCTTTTTGAAGGAAGAATTAATCGTGCAGTCAATAATCTGTCCGTCAGCCTCAAGACCCTTCTGCCTTAATTCGGTGAGTTTGTCAAGGATTGCCTTATCCCCGAGAATTTCAGGACTGCGGCTCATATCGTTTTCTGAAAAAGAATGAAATACTTCATCCTCCATACGTTCCGTATCTTCAATGGTAAAATTCTCTTTAAGTTCTTCTGCCTTGTCAAAAAGATTTTCTATCTGGGCAATAATTTTTTCTGAGTCACCAACTTTAAGCGAATTAAAGGAATGTTCCACAAGGCGGTTTCTGCCGTGGACACGCAGGACATACCCTCTTGCGCAGGATATTTTATCCTGTGATGCAGACAGTCCCCTGCCTGAAACGGAATATTTTCTTCCTGTACTGTTTTCAAAAAGAATTGAGGCATAATCATACTTCTGCCACAACTTCTCCATAAGTGCTCTTATGGCAAAATATTCCGAAAGTTCCACAAGTGAATCAAATCTTGTAAATATTTTGCTGTCGTATTCTTTGACCGGAGGCAGACTATCAGGAATCATTATCGTTTTAAGTCCCGCCTTAACAGCCGATTCAATTCCGTTATAAGAATCCTCCACGGCATAGGTGTCATGTGGATTGCATTTAAGTTCTTTACAGGCTTTAAGGTATATATCAGGGAAGGGTTTACTGTGTTCTACCATATCTCCGCCGATAATTACATCAAAATATCCTGTAAGCCCCGTTTCATCAAGATGATGAAGCACCACATCTTTTCTTGAAGATGAGGCAATGGCAACCTTCGCTCCGGTTTTTTTCAGGGTGTCAAGAATGAGCTTTGTGCCTTTTTTAAGAGGAACGCCATCTTCTTCAATGTGACCCGTAAATATTTTTTCCTTTAAATCGTAGAATTCATCAAAAGGGAAATCCTCGCCACAGTGTGTTTTAAGGATATCCACCTGGTCAACCCTGTTTCTTCCGATACAGAGTTTTAACGGAACCTCAAAATTATCTATGTGAAGTATTTCGGCTACTTCACGCCATGTTCTTGTATACACTTTCTGGGTGTCGAAAAGAACTCCGTCCATATCAAATACAACATTTAACATATATGACCTCTTTTATGCGTTAAGCATTATTTTTTCACTGTTCATCGCCTTAGCCATAAGACATACCATTACTCCCGCAAACACATAAGTTATTATCGTTGACGTAAGGTACTGGTTCATTGTGATTGTCCTTTCAAATATACCTTTGAATGCAGCTGAGGTGTTATATACAGGTATCATATAACTGCCTGAAGTTACATCTCCCGAATACATTGTTATCATTCCCGCAAACATGACTATTATATACACAGGCATTATAAACGACTGTGCTTCTTTGACATTTTTTGCTAAAAGTGATACGAAACCTATAATTCCAACATAAAGAAGCACAAGTCCTAAAAGCAGCACTACAAACTGTATAATCTGTACGGTAGTAAAGTTAAGTGAAAGCCCGTTAACCATTTCTCCCATTCCGCTTTTTTTAGTAAGAAACACAGCTGAACCGATAAATGATATTACATATACACCTGCCGAAAGAACGGATACTATGGCAAGGGATACTATTTTACCCATTATGATGTCAACTCTTTTTATAGGGCTTATAAGAAGATTGGCGATGGTTCCTCTCTCCTTCTCACCTGCAATGGTATCAACGCCAAGTCCCATTGCTCCCGCAAAAATAAGAATTGTTATAAGATAAGGTATGATGGAGCCGAGAATCTTGCCTGTAGCCTTATCTTTATCCTGTACTATCATGTCAGGATTATCCGCATCTACGGAAAATACCATGGCATAATTCAGTGAGCCAAATCTCTCATTAAGTAAAATCTGTTTATATTCTTCAAGATATGTTTCCGTAAAACGTGTTCTCGCTTCACCGGAATTATTCTCTGACGGATTATAAAAAGTCTTTATATCAGGAAGTGCCGAACCTGCATCGGCATTTTTGAAATTCTCATAGAAATTCTCAGGGAACACAACCACTAAATCGTAGGTTCCGTCAAGAAGCCCGTCTTTGTATGATTCTACTGACTCACCTGCCGGTATAGTATTTATTTTGCAGTCGGTATGCCCTGCCATAAGCTCTGAAAAATTATCAGGCATATTCTGTACATATACCTCGGATACGTGTTCGTTTATGCTGGATTTCTCTTTACCTATAAGAAAAAACATTACTCCGTAAATTCCCGCAATTAATATGATTGGAAGAATAAACAGTGAAAATACCATTTTCTTATCCCCGAATACCCTTTTTAATTCCTTTGATAAAATTACTTTGAAACCCATTTATTTGTCCTCCTTATGATTAATTTTATACATTTCAAAAAATGCGTCCTCAAGATTGTTAACATTATATTCTTTAAGGATTTCGGGAATTGTGTTTTCACAGATTTTTTTACCGTCAATTATTATGGCTATCCTGTCGCAGAGTGCCTCCGCTTCAGACATGATGTGGGTGGAAATAATTATAAGTTTACCCTCGTTGCGAAGCTTTTTAAGATAGTCTGTTACAAGTCTTGCGGTGATAATGTCAAGTCCGCTTGTAGGCTCGTCAAAAATAATTATATCAGGGTCATGGGCAAGGCTCATCGCTATTGCAGCCTTCTGCTTCATGCCTGTTGAAAGTTCCTCTATCTTCTTTGTCTTAAATTCTTCTATTCCGAAATAATTGAAAAGTTCGCTCTTTCTTGTGCGGATATCATCATCTTTCATATTGTGCAGTTTTCCGAAGAAATCAAAAAGATAATCCACGGAAAATTGTGGGTCAAGCTTGATATCATTAGTTAAAAAGCCAATCTTTTTCCTGACTTTATCTGCGTCTTTAACGGTATCAAAGCCATCCACCAGAACTGTTCCCTCCGTAGGCTTCAACAGGGTGGCGATACATCTTAACGTCGTTGTCTTACCTGCTCCATTAGAGCCTAACAATCCGAAGATTTCCCCTTTTTCGGCTCTTAAAGATACATCCGAAACAGCTACTCTTGTGCTTGTCGTTACTTTCTCCTTACGCATCTGTCTGCTGCCCAGCCTGTAAATTTTGGTAAGATTATTAATTTCAATCATAGGTTGCTCCTTTTCAGTTACATATCCATTTTTTAGCCTATTGTATCACGATTTTACTGTCCTTGCATTATCTTTTTTGATTAAGTATAATAATTGCATAAAAAGAAAGAAGGCAGATTATGAAAAGGAAAATATTATCATTAATACTTATTTTTGCCATGCTTGTATCCCTCAGTGCATGTCAGGGCAATAATAACACACCCGGAAAAGGCAATGAAAAAAGCACTGTAAGAATTGCATCCATGAAGGGTCCTACTTCAATAGGCCTTGTAAAACTTTACGATGACGCATCCAATGAAAAGACCTCCAATGACTATGATTACAAGATATGCGGAACAGCCGATGAAATCGCAACCGGACTTATTAAGGGGGAACTTGATGCTGCCTGCGTTCCTGCCAATCTTGCAAGTGTCTTATACAATAAAACAGAGGGCAGAATAAAAATTGCCGCAGTCAATACTTTAGGTGTGCTCTATATTCTTTCAAAAGGCATTTCTGTATCATCTGCTACAGACCTTAAAGGTCAGACAATCTATACAACAGGGCAGGGAACAACCCCTGAATATACTTTAAGGCATATTCTTTCCGAGAATAATATAGACCCTGATAAGGACGTAACAATTGAATATATGTCAGAGGCTGCCGAGGTTCTCCAGAAGGCTTCAGCCATGGATTCAGCAGTCGTCATGCTTCCTGAACCTTTCGTTGAGGTTGCCAAAACCAAGGATCCGGCTTTTGAAACGGTTATAGACCTTACAAAAGAATGGGAAAAAATTCATGATGACAGTTCAATAGTAACAGGTGTACTTGTTGTTTCTGAAGATTTTGCATCTTCTAATGAAAATGCTTTAAGAACTTTCCTTGATGAGTACAGGGCTTCTTCCAAAAATGCAACAGCCAACATTGAAGAAACTGCTTCATTGCTTGAGAAATACGATATTATCAAAGCTGCCATAGCCACAAAAGCAATACCATATTGCAACATCTGTTTTATTACAGGTGATGAAATGGTCAGCAAAGTAACCGGCTATTTCAAGGTCTTATTTGATGCCAGCCCGGATTCTCTCGGAAAAAAAATACCTGACAACAATATTTTTTACATTGTGAAATAACATGAAAAGAAAGACTTTATACACTTTTATTTCAATAATTATATGGCTTGTATTATGGCAGATTATATCTGCCGTAATTTCAAGTCCGGTATTCCTGCCTTCACCATCGCAGACCATCAATGCCCTTTTTTCATTACTTAAGACTTCCGCGTATTACAAAAGCCTTTCATACTCTCTTTCTAACATATCCATAGGTTTTTTTACCGGTCTTTTTGCCGGCGTAGTCCTTGCGGTTGCAGCTTCTGTCAATACCTTTTTGCAGTCGGTAATTGATGTTCCGGTTAAAATCATCCGTTCAATTCCTGTGGCATCTTTCATTATACTTGCCTTATTGTGGGTTGATTCCGCACATCTTTCAACGTTTATCGCAACGATAACGATTATGCCTGTAATTTATACCAATACTTTTTCAGGTATTGCACATACAGACAGTCAGATGAAAGAAATGGCTGAGGTATTTCATTTTTCACCGTTCAAAAAATTGGTTTACATATATATGCCTTATGTGGCTCCCCATTTTCTAAGCGGTGTAAAATTATCCTGCGGGTTTGCGTGGAAATCAGGAATCGCCGCCGAAATCATAGGTCTTGTAAGACATTCCATCGGAAACAACATATACAAGTCAAAAATATATCTGGAAACGGATAACTTATTTGCATGGACAATTTCTCTGATTGTTCTAAGTATAATTTTCGAGAAAATAGTATTATTAATTTTAAATTTAATTTTTAAAAGGACAGGTTCAATCAATGATAAAGCTCAATAACCTTACAGTTGCATACAACGATAATACGGTAATATCAGACCTTACTTATGAATTTGCAAAAGGCAGCACAGCCATAACAGGCAGTTCAGGAATCGGTAAAACTTCTCTTATCAATGCAATCCTTTCACTCGTTCCATATAAAGGGACTATAGAATCAGATGAAAAATATTCCGTAGTATTTCAGGAGGACAGATTATGTCCTTACCTTACCGCATTTAAAAACGTCCGGCTTGTATGTAATGATAAAGATAAAATTACAGATGGATTTGCCGCAGTGGGATTGTCAGATTGCATGAATGAAAAGGTCATATCCTTAAGCGGCGGTATGAAAAGGCGTGTGGCAATATTGCGTGCTGTTCTTGCGGATTACACCACAATTATAATGGATGAACCATTTAAAGGTCTTGATGCCGATACCAGATTGTCTGTCATGAATTATGTAAAAAAAATGACCTCCGGCAAGTCCGTATTATTAGTAACACATGACCTGTCGGAAGCCGGTTTCTTCAACTGTAATATTCTTAATCTGTAGCAAAATTATCTAATGAGGAAGCTAATGTATACTGGTTTCTTCCATGTTCCTTAGAATAGTACAAAGCCTTATCTGCTTTCATATAAAGTTCTGCATAATCATCAATTCCAACTGTATTAACTATACCTACGCTTACTGAAAGTCTTACTGACTTGCCACCGTGCTCAAATTCTCTGTCCATCTTCTTGCAAAGTGATGATCCAAGCCTGTCTAATGTCTCATCGTCACAGGTACTTGGAACAAATGCTATAAATTCGTCTCCGCCATATCGTCCAAGATATCCGCCAGGGAATACTATCCTCATAGCACCTGCAAGAGTCTTAAGTGCTTCATCGCCTGCTATGTGACCGAGGGTATCATTAACATTCTTAAAATTATCCATATCAATAAGGAATAGTGCGCCCTCTGATGATACACTCTTATTACTCATAAATTCATCAATAAGTGCATCAAAGGAACGTCTGTTATAAAGACCTGTAAGTCCGTCTCTCTTAGCTTCAGAACTTATTATCTCTTTCTCACGCTTCTCATCATATAACTGCTTAACGAATTTCTTCTTATATTCTTCCTCTTCTCTCAGCTTACGGAGAGCTGATTCATTATCACGCTTAGTCTTATTGGCTTCACATAACTTAGCCTTAACAATATTAAAAGCACTGCTGATATCACTAATCTCATCATTATCCGTTATCTCAATATCTGACATATCGGCATAATCATCCTTAAACATCCGGCTCCAGTCTGCGACATCACGTAAAGGCTTGATAATTCTTTTTTCAATAAAGCTAACCATATATGCCGTAACTATAATAAAACCTATAAATATTGCAATCATAAGTCCTTCAATAAGATATACATCTATCCTATCGTTATCGTATGCCTTATTGCCTGCAGCTACTGACTTCTCTATCACATGGTTAAGCTTATCCGCAACAGTTGTTATATCCGCTCTTACAGCTGCCAGTACTTCCTCACATTTCTCTCTGTCATTAATGCCGTCCTTAAGCAAATTCAACTTATCAGGAATAGAAGTACGTACAATATCATACAATGACTCTATCTCCTGACGTTCATTACTGTCAAATTCAAATCTTGTTGAAAACAAATCCGAACATGCCGACAACAACTCAATGTCATAGGCATCCGCCAGATTGTCGTATGACGTTGATGACGGCAGCTTCTGGCATAAATCCAGCGTTGACGTAAAACTGCTTACCTGTTCAAATGCCTGCGCTATCCTATAATACTGTTCAGTATAGAATCTGAACGTCTTATTGTATATAAGCATTGAATTGACAATACATACTGTTATGCCTAATATGGACAGAATAACAGGTATATACATTACTCTTAATCTCTTTCTTAAAGGCTTTCTTTCCATTTCCACAGGAATAACCACTCCTTCAACCAACATATATTATTATTTTACTACCTTTCTACTGAAAAAACAATATTTTTTACGTATTATTGCACTCCAATGTAATAATTGGTAACTTTTTGTCTGATTATGTCTCTATGAGTAAAAAAAACGGCACAGACTCCTGTATATGCGAAATCTTATGCCGGTTACCATTGCATAAAAGCTGACAATGGGATTCGAACCCACGACCTACTGATTACGAATCAGTTGCGCTACCAGCTGCGCCATGTCAGCATCAGTATAAATTACATTGCACGCAAAAAGCGTTCCTGAATATCACCTATTACGGCATCAATATCCCGTTCTCCCTCCTTGAGAGGAACAAAACCACCTGCCATAACTTCGTGACCTCCGCCACATCCAATTCCGGACAATGCCTTATTGGTAATCCTTCCCGCGTTGTATTTACCCATGCTTCTGACGGAAATCTTAATTCCCTCTTTCTTAAGAGAATATACAACCGAAAAATCAACTTCAATAAGATCCAGCATAAAATCAGATATCGAGGCTATAAGGGCCTCCGGACAATTAGAACCGGTATTGGCAAAACTTACATTGTCACATACCTTAATGGAGTTAATCGCATTAGCATATGCCTTAAGATCATCAATACTTATGGAACAGTGTTCAAGTGCCTTAAGAATCTGCTTGTCCGCTATCTTAAAAAGATAACTGTAAGTATCAACATCCTTATCGGTAACTCCTCTTGTAAGGCCCATGGTATCTGTGCATATTCCATAAATAAGTGCTGTCGCAACTCTCTTATCAATAGGAATATTATTGTCCATATAATATTCAGCTATTATAGTGGAACACGCACCAAGCTCAGGTCTTACATCAGCATATCTGTAAGAATCAAGGGAATTCTCAAACGTAGGATGATGGTCAATACATATAATCTCATCACCCTTGGTAGTGATAATATTACTATTGCCCTTCTGTGAATCCACAAGGATAACCTCATCATTCCGGTTGATATCCTTCAATTCTTCAATATTAATCATCTTGATGCCAAGACTGCTCACAAGTTCATTCGTGCTGTATCTCTCAATCTGTCCTCTGTAACAAATTGATGAATTAATTCCATATTTTTCCAACAGAACTGAGAGTCCGAACGCTGATGCAATGGCATCCGCATCAGGGAAATTATGTGTCTGTATATACACATGCTCACTTGTTATATTCTCAATTATGTTGCAAAATTTACTCATGTCTGTCACCTGTCTGAATTGGTCTTATCTATTATATAATCATTTTGTGACTATTTCAATATCAAATCATAAAATATTATATATATTATTTTCAGGTGTAAAATATGCTGGCTTTGGAATTAAAAGACGTAAACTATTCCTATTTTACAAAAGAGAAAGAAACAAAAGCCCTTCAGGATATTAATCTATCCGTAAAAAAAGGACAATTCATATCCATAGTCGGTCCGTCCGGTTGTGGTAAATCCACGCTTCTGTCCATAATATGCGGTCTTATCGAACCAACTTCAGGTGAAGTAATCGTAAATGGCCGCCCGGTAAAAGACGAAATGCGTAACATCGGATATATGCTCCAGCATGACCATCTTTTTGAATGGCGCAGTGTATACGGAAACGTTATGCTAGGGCTTGATATACACAGAAAAAAAGACACACGAAATCTTGCCACCCACTATCTCTCCCAATATGGTCTCCTCGATTTTAAAAATTCAAGACCAAGCGAGCTTTCAGGCGGTATGCGGCAAAGAGTTGCTCTTATACGCACACTTATGATGGAACCGGATATTCTCCTTTTAGACGAACCGTTTTCAGCTCTTGATTACCAGACACGGCTTACCGTATGTGACGATATAAGCTCTATCATAAAAAAAGAACATAAAACCGCAATACTTGTAACCCATGACCTTGCGGAAGCAATTTCTGTAGGAGAAAGTGTCTACGTGTTTACTAAACGTCCGGGACGTTTCAAAGCGGCAATTGACCTTGACTTCTGCAACGATTTAAGTTCCTTAGAACGTCGTGATACAGCAGCATTCCGTGATTACTTTAATATCTTGTGGAAGGAGTTGTCCGACAATGAATAAAATCAAAACACACTCTGATTATCTTAAATCAGTATTCCGTCATAAAGTATTAATTCATTTCCTTCGTATTTTTCTGGCGGTTTTCTTCGTGTCAGCATGGGAAATTTGTGCAGAAAAGGGAATTATCGACTCTTTTATATTCAGCAGTCCAAAACGGATTGTTAAATGTTTTATTGAACTGACAAAAAACGGTTTTCTCATACGCCATGTATGGAAAACCATTTATGAAACACTTATATGCTTTATATTTGTTATGATTACCGCCATTGCAGCTGCCGTACTTATGTGGCTTAACAGAAATATCTTCAAAGTTGCCGAACCTTTCCTCGTATTGCTCAACAGCCTTCCAAAATCCGCTCTCGCTCCGGTTCTTATTGTATGGCTCGGCAACAGCACTAAAACGGTAATTATAGCCGCCGTATCTGTTGCTGTATTCGGTGCAATGCTCAGTATATATACCTCTTTTACAGAGACCGACAAGGAAAAAATAAAATTAATCCGGACCCTCGGCGGAAAGAAACGTCATGTTCTGTTTTACCTTCTCTTTCCGTCATCACTGCCGACAATCGTAAATGCCATGAAAGTCAATCTGGGGCTTTCCCTTGTAGGTGTAATCATCGGTGAATTCCTTGCAGCAAAGGAAGGACTTGGTTATTTAATCATCTACGGCAGCCAGGTATTTAAAATGGACTGGGTACTTCTTTCCATTGTTTTACTTTCTATTCTTTCAGTAATTCTTTATATAATTATCGGAATATTTGAAAAGAGGACTTCCGGCAGATAATTACTTTGCATACTCGTTAATTGCTTCCTGTATTCTTGATTTAGTAAGTTCAGCAAGCTCTGTCTTTTTCATATCTTTATATTCTTCATATGGTATCGGCTTCAGGTAATGTACCTGTGTTGTCACTTTCCTGAGGCTGTTGCCATCCATTGCTTTATAGGAATCAATAAGTGCCACCGGGATAACCGGAACTTTGGCATCCATCGCGCACTTAAATACACCTGCTTTAAAATCCTGAAGGGTATTCTTATTGTCACCATACTTACCCTCAGGGAATAGCAGATATATTTTTCCTTCTTTAAGTTCCCTGGTAACAGTCATCATGGTCTTCATCTGCTGTCTGGCGTCTTTAAGATTAATGCCGTGCCCCCCTACCATAGGAAGCATCTGCCTGACAATCATCTGATGTTCCCTCTTGCTGTCGATAATAATAGTAAGAGGTCTGTCATGATTGCACACAATTCCTAACCCGTCATAATGTCCCTGATGGTTGGCATACATTACATAATTACCTGTTTCCGGCAGATTTTCCTTTCCATAAACCTTTGTGGTGGTCCTGGAATTTTTTCGCATCTTATCAACAATTTTCTGTACCTCACGATACTTGTCAAGTTCGCTATATTTCTCCGGACGTTTCATCATATAATTACATTTATTAATTTCATATATCAGAAAGAAAAATGAACGAAGTGCCATAACAATAAGTCTCAACATACTTTTATACATCCTTTCTTCTTTTTTGTAAAATCACCGCTCATCCGGTTAATGCTACAATTATATACGTTAATTTTTCTTTTTTCAATAGTACGCTCATATTATCTTAGTTATATACATAAAATATACTAACAAAAAAGTCCGGAGTTTTTAATGAAGAAGTTTTTTTCTTTTATTATTTCTTTTATACTTATCCTATCATCTGCCCATATCAGTGTGACTGCCGATGAGCTTAGCTTAACCTCCAAATCAGCAATTCTTATGGAAGCATCTACAGGAAAAATCATTTATGAGCATAACCCCGATGAAATTCTCCGCCCTGCCAGTATTACAAAGATAATGACGCTTATACTGATTTTTGATGCCATACATGACGGCAGAATCAAAATGGATGACACTGTAACAGTATCCGAACATGCCGCTTCAATGGGCGGCAGTCAGGTCTTTCTTGAAGCCGGCGAGACCCAGACCGTTGAAACCCTTATTAAATGCATTGCCATTGCAAGTGCCAATGATGCCTGTGTAGCCATGGCAGAATACATTGACACCTCTGAGGAAAATTTTGTTGCCCATATGAATGAACGTGCCAAAGGTCTTTCAATGACTAACACAAATTTTGTCAACTGCTGCGGTCTTGATGCCGATAATCATGTAACCACAGCGAGGGATGTGGCACTCATGTCAAAGGAACTTATCAACAAATATCCTGAAATACATAATATTTCAACAATCTGGATGGACACAATAACCCATGTTACAAGGCGGGGTGAAAGCGATTTTACCCTTACCAATACCAATAAACTTATCAAGCAGTACGAATGGGCAACAGGGTTAAAAACAGGTTCTACGAGCCTTGCCGGATTCTGTCTTTCCGCTACCGCAAAAAGAAACGATATTGAGCTTATTTCCGTTGTTATGGCATCCAAGGACGGCAAATCCCGTGTTGCCGATTCTATCAAACTTCTTAACTATGGTTATTCACTATGTCAGATGTATAAGGATTCCAATATGCCCAATATCCCCTCTCCCGGAATATCCGGCGGCATGATTAAAGAGCTTGACTGCGAATATAGTGACAATTTTTCTTATCTTTTCACAGAAAAATATGACGAAGCCCTTATTACAAAAGATTTTGAATTTATTGATGGACTGAAAGCCCCGGTTAATGAGGGTGATGTTGTTGGGCAGCTTTGCTACAAGTACAATGGTACGCTTATAGGGACTATTGATGTCAAATCTTCCGTTACCGTAAAAAAAGCAGGATATAAGGACTATTTCTCATTTCTTGCAAAAAATGTGTTCTGTATATAACAAAAAGCTTCAGTCACATAGTCTGTGACTGAAGCCTCTATTATCTTACTACATATTCAAAATACTTATGTAAAATTAAGCATCCTGTCTTCTCTTCTTGAATGAAACAACAACGATTCCGCAAGCTGCTACTGCTGCGATTATTGCTGTAGCTACTGCCATAGAATCACCTGCGCTTACATTTCCGTTATTGCCGCCTGCTGGCTTGTTATTGTCTGCTGGTTTGTTGTCTTCTGCTGGCTTGTTATTGTCTGCTGGCTTGTTGTCTTCTGCTGGCTTGTTGTCTACGACTGGTGTTACAGTTGGACCAGCATATTCTACAGCTGTAATCTGTTTTGCATCAAGTCCTGCACCACCTGTAACATCTGTTACTTTTACTGTGAATGTTACATCGCTGACTTCATCCAATACTAATTCGAAATTAGCTGTATTGTCACCAAATGAATTATCCTTACCAATCTGGTATTTCCATGAATATTCAGCTGCTGACTGAAGGAACTTATATGTATAACTGCCGGCTGCTACATTCTTGAATGTAATTGTGTATGTATCATCATTCTTTGTCATAGTCTTACCAGGTAAATCAAATCCGGTATCTGTAATAGTACCTACTACAGAAAGTACATCAGTTACAGGAAGTGGTGCAATTTCCTGTGTCATTGCAGCATCTTTAAATAACTTCTTTGATGTTAAATCGAAATATGCTTTACCATTGCTCTGTGCTACAACTTCTGAATTCCAAGCAAGCTCCTGATATTCTGCATTGTCTGCACCATCAGTATATCCAACTACCTGAAAGCCCTGTACTTCATCCGCATTGTTAATTGTAAATACTGCGTAATTCTTGCCGTCTTCTGTAACTGCATCTCCTACCGGAAGAGTTCCAGCACCCCAGCCTGTTGGCTTAGCTGCTGTTGCAGCGGTCGCTACACTTGCAGTTCCGCCCCAAACATTTCCTTTGTAATACTCTGCTGTCTTACCTGCTGTCAGTTCAACATATACTTTAACTGTTGTTCCTGCTGCCTTAGCAGTCTTAGGTGCTACAACAAGTCCTGCTGCTGCGAATGCAAAAGCAGCTACTGTAGCAATGACCTTTTTTAAAATTTTCTTCATTTTTCGTATTCTTCCTTTCCAATACATTTTATTCATGTCTTATGACACTAGCTTTATTTTAGTACAGGTATTTTATTTTTTCAATATTTCATTTGTTGTTTTTTAACTATAAAAATGTTGATTTTATTAAATATATGTGCAATATTACAACTCTAAGAATATCCGATACAAAAAAGGAACCGGTCTGAACCGATTCCTTTATGTAAGCATTTCTATAAAATACTAATTAAGCTTCTACGCTTCTTCTCTTAGCTACAACTGCTACAACTGCGCTTAATGCTGCAACTGCTGCTACGATGTATACCATAACTGAAGAATCGCCTGCTGCTGGAGTTGCTGGTGTTGCTGCACTTGCTTCTTTAACTGTTACAGCTGCCTTAGTTCCATCAAATGTAACTGTTACTGTAGAACCATCTTTTGCTACATCAACTTTTGCATTAGCTCCGCCGCTTGATGCATCACCTTCAAGGTTATATTCGCCATTATCCCAAGCATGGTTTGTACGAATCTTGAATTCATAAGATCCAGCCTTAACATCTGTGATGTCTACTGAATATGTTCCATCTGCCTGCTTAACCAAATCTGTGTCCTTATCCCAGTTACCATTGATTGATCCGATAACACTGTATGTGTCATCTGCTGCGAAAGCTGTCATAGCCATCATTCCAATTACCATTGCCATTGCTAAAACGGCTGTAATTACTCTTTTTGCAATTTTTTTCATTTTTTTATTCCTTTCCTAAATACATTATTGTGTCTTACGACTGTCCTTATTCTAATACTTTAGTTTTCTTTTTTCAATAGCATTTATGTTGATTTTCTAATCTAAAAATGTTGATTTTCTGCGATTATCCTATGTACAGAAAATAACAAGTCCCGGAAACCTGGCGTTCCCGGGACTATAATTATGCTATATTATTTTGTTGCGCCTTTTACAAGTATTGTACATGAAATTCCATCTACAGTAATTTTTCCGTTTGCTGTTCCGAGAGAATCAGTTCCTGCCTTGTCGCCCTGTACGCAGATTGTCCAGTCACCTTCTGGAAGTGTAACTGTTGTTGCTTCACTTAATGGGTTATATACAACAAAGATTGAATCTGATACTTCTTCCTTAACACCTGTTAATTCATAAGCAATAACACCCTTGTCCGTGTCTTCAGTAAACTTATAATAACTTGAAGCAGTGTCCATTATTCTTAATGAAGCATGTGCTTTTCTGAATGCTATCATTCCCTTATAGTAATTAAATACTTTCTGGTATGTAGCATCACTTAATGTGCTCCACTTAATGCTGTTTACTTCATCACCTGCATTATAACTGTCGCTGCTAAATGTTCCGTCACCATTAGGCTTGCTTCTTAATATTTCTTCACCGGCAAGGATAAATGGTGTTCCCTGTGAAGTATATACAATAGCTGCTGAAAGAAGATTCTGTTTAACTTTATCTTCCATACTGTCATTTGGATTAGATAAATTGATTTCATCCCATAATGTCCTGTTATCGTGGCATGATGCATAGACAATGTTCTGTGAGCCCTTTTCTGACCATCCGGTCTTGCCCTGGATTGCTTTCTTAATTACATCTGTATTAGAGATGTTTCCGTTGACATATCCTTTTTCATCTGCATTAAATACACTACCTTTAATTGCATCACGGATTGTATCACTGAACATTGCAAATCTGTCTAACTTATTAACGTACATCTGTGTTGCCAGTGTTACGCCTGACTTAGTAATCTTAGTTGTCATGCTCCAGCCTTCACCATAAAGAATGATAGAAGGATCTATCTTATCTAATTCTGTTCTGATTGCTTTAATCGTATCCATATCAATAAGGCCTACAAGGTCAAATCTGAAGCCGTCGATATGATATTCTTTAGCCCAGTATACTACAGAATCAACAATAAACTTACTTACCATAGCTCTCTCTGAAGCTACATCATTGCCACAGCCTGAACCATTAGCGCCCGGACGATAGAAATAATCAGGTACGAGTTCATTGAAGCAGTAGCTTGTATTGTATGTATGGTTATATACGACGTCCATAACAACGCTTAATCCATTATCATGTAATGCCTTAACCATCTGTTTAACTTCACTTACACGTGCTGCTCCATTATATGGATCTGATGAGTATGAACCCTCAGGTACATTGTAATTCTTAGGATCATAACCCCAGTTGTACTGTTTTGTATCTAACTTAGTCTCGTCAACTGTTGCATAATCATACATTGGTCCGATCTGGACATGTGTTACACCAAGTTCTTTGATATGATCAAGACCTGTTGCCTGTCCTGAACCATTAGTTGTTCCTGTTTCTGTCAGTCCAAGATATTTACCTGTATTCTTAATACCTGATGATGAATCAGCCGAAAGGTCTCTTATATGGAGTTCATATACTGATGCATCTGTAGCATTAAGTTTCTTATTAGGATTAGTATCCTTATCCCATCCGTCAGGGTCTGTTGATGATAAATCAATTACCATTGCCCTGTCACCATTGACTCCGACTGCCTTAGCATATGGATCACATGCCTCTGTCTTAGATGAGCCAAAATCTGCTTCATATAAATAGAATACGCCGTTAAGGTCTCCTTCTGCCTTAACTGTCCATACGCCATTCTTATCAAGTGTCATATCATATGATTTAATAAGGTCATCTGTTCCCTTAACACCTGACTTGTATGTATTCACTTTAACTGCCTTAGCTGTTGGTGCCCATACTTTAAATGTTGTGGAATCCTTAGACCATGCTGCTCCAAGGTCATCTCCGTCATATGTATAAGCATCTTCAAATTCAGATGTAGAATAATAATCAGGTACTGTTACATCATATCCGACGTTTCCCAGCATTACTTTATATTTGCCAAACTGGTCTGCTTTTTCTTTAAGTTTAACAATTATCTTCTTAGCATCACCTGAATCTTTTTCAACACTGTCAATAGCTAATTCTTTGCCTTCTGCGTCAGTAACTTTAATTTCATTGTCCTTGTATTCTTCTGTTAATGTTATCTTAAGTGTCTGGAAATCTCCATCCAGCTCTGCACTTAATACACTAAGCCCTGTCACGCAATCTTCTCCTAGCTCTAATTTGTATCCTTCAACACCTGAAGTTATGTATACTTCAACTGTTCCGGCAATAACACCGTTCAATGTAATAAACTGATCGGAATCAATATCCTTTGATTCCCATTCATTGAGTCTGACAATAAAACCTATAGTTGTTGTACCTGCAGGAAATACTGCTGTTGTCTTAACACCGTGTTCATCCTTGTCTGTTCCGAATGTGTATGCCTTACCTTCGTCACCGCCATCCGGCCAAAGCCATACATTCCAGCCATCATACACACCGTCTTCTCTTAAATAATGGACATTAAGAGTAAGCTCTGTTGCTTTGTTGGAATTATCAGTTGTAGACTCTGTCTCTACAGGAGTTGTTGTCTCAACCGATCCCTGGTCCTTCTTCTTGCCGCAGGCTGCCATGGAAAATACCATAAGTGCCACAAGAAGAATTGCAAATAATTTACGCAATTTTTTCATTGGGTAATACCTCCTTCTTTGTATCTTTTAATTTTAACAAAAAAGGCGAACCAATAAAATATCATTTTTCTATAATATATATCACTTTTCTTAATCGGGATTATTCACCGATATTATTTCCTGTATATAACTGGTAATATCTTCCTTTTTTCGCAATAAGTTCATCATGTGAGCCCCTTTCAATGATACGTCCCTGCTCAAGAACCATTATACAGTCAGCATTTTTTACGGTGGAAAGTCTGTGGGCAATGACAAAAGTTGTTCTGCCTTTCATCAGTCTGTCCATACCGTCCTGGACTATTTTTTCAGTTCTGGTATCAATAGAAGATGTTGCTTCATCAAGGATAAGAACCGGAGGGTCTGCTATTGCAGCTCTGGCAATGGCAAGCAGCTGCCTCTGTCCCTGGCTTAAATTGGCGCCGTCACCTGTAAGCATGGTATCGTAACCCTTAGGGAGATGTTTTATAAAGCCGTGGGCATTGGCAAGATTCGCTGCCGCATACACATCCTCATCGCTTGCATCGAGTCTTCCGTATCTTATGTTATCCATAACAGTACCGGTAAAAAGATGTGTGTCCTGCAATACAATACCAAGTGATTTTCTCAAATCTGCTTTTTTTATCTTATTAATATTAATGCCATCATAACGGATTTTTCCATCCTGTATATCATAAAAGCGGTTAATAAGGTTAGTTATGGTGGTCTTGCCTGCTCCTGTTGAGCCTACAAATGCAATCTTCTGTCCGGGTGTAGCATACAGGTCAACATTGTGAAGTACAATTTTTTCATCATTATATCCAAAATCCACATCAAAAAATTCCACATCACCTTTAAGCTCTATATAATCGGTTGTATTATTTTCCTTATGATAGTGCTTCCATGCCCATAGACCTGTACGGTCTTTGGTCTCGCTTATTACACCATCTTTTTTTACAGCATTTACAAGCGTTACATAACCCTCGTCAACCTCAGGTTTTTCATCAAGAAGTGAGAAAATTCTTTCCCCTCCCGCAAGTGCCATAATAATACTGTTAAACTGCATACTGATCTGGTTAATAGGCATATTAAGGCTTTTGCTCAGGGTGAGGAAACTTACGAGTCCTCCGATTGTTACTCCGGCTATTCCGTATATTGCAAAAAGTCCGCCCGCAATAGCTATTACAACGTAACTTAAATTACCAAGCTGTGCATTAATAGGTCCTATTATATTAGCGTATTTGTTGGCATTATATGCGCTGTTAAAAAGTCTGTCATTGAGTTCTTTGAATTTTTCTTTTCCTTCTTCTTCATGGCAGAATACTTTTACAACTTTCTGTCCTGCCATCATTTCTTCGATATATCCGTTCACGGCACCCAGGTCTCTCTGCTGTGCGACAAAATACTTTCCGCTGAGTCCTGATACTTTTTTTGTAAGAATAATCATTACCGCTACCATTACAAAGGCTACTCCTGTAAGTGGAAGACTTATTGAAACCATGCTTATTACAATTCCAACAATCATAATTATGCTGTTAAGGAACTGTGGCATGCTCTGGCTTATCATCTGTCTTAAAGTATCTACGTCATTGGTATATACGGACATAATATCTCCGTGTGAGTGCGTATCAAAGTATCTGATAGGAAGAGACTCCATATGATGGAAAAGCTCGTCCCTTGTGTATTTTAATGTTCCCTGTGTTACATATACCATTGTCTTGGCATTGCCGAATGAAGCAAGAACACCTACAAGGTATATGCAGCCAACTCTTAATATTTCTTTCGACAAAGCAGTATAATCAGGTACATCCTGTTTTAAAAGCGGTATGATAAAATCATCAATAAGTGTTCTTATGAACATTGTTCCCTGCAATGTTGAAAAAACGTTTACCACTATACATAACGCAACAAATATGCAGGCAAATTTATATCTTTTGAATACAAGGTTTAAAATTCTTTTTAAAACCTGTGCAGGATTGTTTACTGTAGGTTTCATTCCTCTTGGTGCAGGCATTACTTATCGCCTCCTTTTGAATTTTCATCAAAGTCTCCGCCCGTTCCTGTCTGGGACTCATACACTTCTTTGTATATATCATTACCGGCAAGAAGTTCTTCGTGAGTTCCCACTCCGTTAATTTTACCATCCTCCATTACGATTATCCTGTCTGCGTCCTGAACACTTGATATTCTCTGTGCAATGATAATCTTTGTAATGTCAGGTATCTCTGTTTTAAAGGCTGTTCTGATTTTTTTATCCGTTGTTGTATCAACCGCGCTTGTACTGTCATCAAGGATAAGAATCTTTGGGTTTTTAAGTAAGGCTCTTGCAATACAAAGTCTCTGCCTCTGTCCGCCGGATACATTGGTGCCGCCCTGCTCGATGTATGTATTATAGCCGTCAGGGAATTTCTCAATAAACTCATCTGCACAGGCAAGCCTGCAGGCCCTGATGCACTCTTCTTCCGTTGCTTCTTTATTGCCCCATCTTAAATTTTCAAGAATTGTTCCCGAAAAAAGGACATTTTTTTGTAAAACAACACTTACCTGATTACGGAGTGTTTCCAGGTCATACTTTCTGACATCAACGCCGCCGACCTCTATATCACCATCTGTTACATCGTAAAGTCTGCTTATAAGATTGACAAGGCTGGTCTTGGCACTTCCGGTTCCGCCGATAATTCCTATTGTCTCTCCGGATTTTATATCAAGCTGTATATCGCTTAACACCATGTCTTCACTGTCTTTTTTATATTTAAAGTTGACATGGTTAAAAATAATGCTTCCATCCTTTACTTCCATAACCGGTTTATCAGGATTGACTATATCAGCTTTTTCATTAAGCACTTCTGCAATACGTTCTGCACTTGACACACTCATTGATATCATTACAAATACCATAGAAAGCATCATAAGGCTTATAAGTATGTTCATGCAGTAAGATATAAGGCTTGTAAGGTTGCCTACCGTAAGTGCTGTCTCATTACTGCTGACTATAAGTTTTGCACCAATCCAGCTTATGAGAAGCATACAGGTATATATGGCAACCATCATCGCAGGATTATTGAATACCAGCACATTTTCCGCTTTTACAAACATTGAGTAAATGTTATTGCTGGCTTTTTTAAACTTCTTGTCTTCATGTTCTTCACGGACATACGCCTTGACCACACGGATTGCGGATACATTTTCCTGAACGCTTTCGTTAAGTTCATCGTATTTAGGAAATGCCTGTTTGAAATACCTGTTGGCTTTTAGCATAAGTATGGTAAGTATTCCGCCAAGAATTATTACCGCAATCAAAAATATACTTGCCATTTTTACATTGATTGTAAAAGAAATTATCATGGCAAAAATAAGGCTTGCCGGAGCTCTCATACACATTCTCAAAATCATCTGGTATGAGTTCTGCACATTGGTTACATCCGTTGTAAGTCTTGTTACAAGACCTGCCGTACTGAATTTATCAATATTGGAAAAAGAGAATGTCTGTATATTGTTATACATACCTTCTCTCAGATTTTTGGCAAATCCCGCAGAAGCTTTGGCTCCGTATTTGCCACCCATAAGTCCTGCAAAAAGTCCTACAAGAGCGGCAATAAACATAATGCCTCCGACTATAAGGATATGTCTCATATCGCTTTTTTCGATTCCATCGTCTACAAGGGATGCCATAAGGTAAGGCACCGTCATTTCCATGGCAACTTCAAGAATCATAAAAAAAGGGGTTGCTATGGATGCTGCCTTATACTGCTTTACGTGTTTTAATAAGGTCTTTATCATTTCTTTAAATCCTTTCTACATATTTCCATATTCTTCTTACTATATTAAGACTTAATTTTCTGTAATCACCGTTTTTAAGAAAACTGTTTACGTTGCCGGGATTCAGACCCAGGTCCGTATATATCCTGTAATTACTTATAGACTTTTCTTTCTGAAGTTCCAGAATTCTCTTTCTTATCTTCGCCTTGAATTCATCTTCTTTTTGGAATTCCCCGGTCTCTTCTTTATATGCATCGTAAATTCCGGCATATTCTTTGCAGTCCCTTATGTAATTTTCATTATTCTTAATCTTCATACATTCCATATAAAGAGCTTCATTCTTACCGCAAAGATGTATCTTATCGGTAAGATAAGCATATAATGCAATATGGTGCAGTAGTTCATTATGTTCTAAAGAATAAGAAGACAGCTTCGATATTGAAAGGCTGTCGCATCCGTTGTTTTTTATCTGTTTTTTCAGATATCCTATTAATGTAAGATTATTCATTATTGTCCTTCGTTAATACTATTAATCAAATTCCGTTTATAAAATCCCACATCACTGTGGGATTTTATCTGTTACTCTTTGTATACTGTTATATGTAAACTCAGCCAGCTTATTAACCGAGCTGTTCATTCCGTCAACGTAGTTATAATATGATATACATCCTGACTTTTCTTCATCAATCAATTCCGATTCCACATACTTATCCGTCCTGCTTAACATTACGTCCCTGCCCAACATAAAATAGCGGTACGATGACCAGGTATCGTCGTTGGTTACATCAACCATATACCATTTATTATCGTAAAATACTTCGTTCCATCCGTGTGTGGCATTCACAACCATATCGCAGGGAATATCCATTGCATTCAGCATAAGCTTATATGCTTTGGCATAACCCTCACAGACACTCTGTCCGTTAATCAATGCACCATACGATGTATGGGAGACATATCCGTCAGATACCTCCTTGTATTCCACGTTAACGCAAAGGTAGTCATGGGCTGCTTTAATCTTGTCAAATTCGCTGCCACTGAATCCGGCAACTATCTCCTTAATCTTATTGTCAACCTCGGTCATCATGACGTAGTCCTCATAAGAATAATAATAGATAGCGTACACGGACTTATCTGTCACACGATTCACCACATCCTGCACCTTACGCATACGGAATATAGCTACACCCTTGCACATATATGTCTGATAATCCATTCCGAAAAGCTCATACAAATGGGCATCGGATGGATTCTCGCCTATAATATCATCAAATATACCTCTTGGTGCAAGTATATATCTTACGCCCTTGGTCTCGGTTATTTTATTTAAAACAGACTGTGCATAATCTGTCAGCTCAGTCCGGTTATTTACATTCTTATAGCCCTTTCTCAGCAGATACTCACTCCAGTTGTATGTATCCGGCATTCCTGCTATGTCATACTTAACAAAGGAGAATTGTGTAATATTACTCTCCACTGAAGATTCTGCTGCCGTCGGCTGTTCTGATTCTGTTGCAGTTGTGCTTTCCGTTGTATTATCTGTGGTATTGTTATCAGGGCGGGATGTTGTCTTATCTGCGCCTGCTGTTGTCGTAATCGATTCCGGAACGGTATCAAAATTATCGTCGTCACTTGTAATATCTCCTATCTCAGATGGAGATGTTCTTCCGTTCTCTGTAGTCATTGTCTCTTGAAATCTGTCAGATGTTGTTGCATCTGTGGTGATATGGACATATCCTCCTGTAGTCGTATCCCCTACAGCTATACCGGTTTCTGAGGAATCACCACTTGTTCTTCCGACATTCAGCAAAACAATAATCACAGTAATTACCGCAACAAAAAAAGCTGCAATACCTGCAATCGTCAATATTCTCTTTTTTTTCATATATCTAAACCCTCTTACCCGAGGATGTTATCCGGGATTATAAAGTAATTCCATTCATTACATATTAAGTATAGCATTATCTCAAAATGTATGCTATATAAATTATGACAAAAATAATTATTTTTTTACATTAAAGAGAGGACATTTTGAATGAAAAAGATTGACTTACACGTTCACTCAACTTATTCGGATGGCACATTTTCTCCTGCAGAGCTTGTAAAGGAGGCTGTCAAAAACGGCATAAGTGCATTTGCCCTTACCGACCACGATACAACGGATGGAATTGACGAAGCAATCGATGCAGGTGGCAAAGCCGGAATAGAAGTTATTCCCGGAATAGAGATAAGTACAAGTTATAAAGATAAAGAAATTCATATAGTGGGACTTTTTATTGATTACAAAAACAAAGAATTTCACGATGCAATATATGAAGAAATCAAAAGACGTGATGCAAGAAACGGGCTGCTTATACAGAAATTCAATGAAGCCGGTTTTCCGGTTTCTCTTGAAGTTCTTGAGAACATGTTCCCCCACAGCATTATAACCAGAGCACACTTTGCTTCTTATATGACTAAGAAAGGCTATGTAAAAGACAACAAGGAAGCCTTTTCAAAATATCTTGGTGACGGCTGTCCTTTGTATGTGAGCCGCGAACATAAATCCGTATATGACGCGGTTGATATGATAAAAAAAGCCGGCGGTGCCGCAATCCTTGCCCATCCTTTGCTCTACCACCTTACAATGGGAGAATTAAAGGATTTATGTATAAGACTTAAAGACTGCGGGCTCACCGGAATTGAATCCATGTATTCAACCTACAAGGGATTTGACGAACTTACGGTAAGGAAGCTTGCCCATGAAACCGGACTTCTGGAATCCGGAGGTTCCGATTTTCACGGTGCAAACAAACCTGACATCCGTCTTGGAACAGGAATGGGCAACCTTATGATAAGTTATGATTATCTTGATAAGCTTCGTGATTCATTAAATTAATCTGCGTATGCCGATACCATATAGCTTATGAATTGTTCCGCGGTTCTTCCTGACAATCCACCGTGGGACAATTCCCATTTATTGGCTTCCATGAGAAGCGTATTTTCGTCAACTTTAATATTATTCTTTTGTGCAAGACCTTTTACTATTTCATTAAAAAGTTTCTTGTCAGGCGAGCCAAAATATACGGATACGCCGAATCGTGCAGAAAGCGAAAGTTTCTCTGCCACTGTATCCCTTGTGTGAAGGTCGTCGTCTCTTTCTTCTTTATCAGAATATTTTTCCCTGACAAGATGTCTTCTGTTGCTTGTCGCATATATAAGTACATTGTCAGGTCTTTTTTCCAGTCCTCCCTCAATAACAGCTTTCAAGAACTTGTATTCTATCTCAAATTCTTCAAAAGAAAGGTCATCCATATATATGATGAATTTGTAATTTCTGTCCTTTACCTGATTGATAATTGCTGACAAATCCTTAAACTGATGTTTATATATCTCAATCATTCTTAGTCCGTCATCGTAATATTCATTAAGTATTGCCTTAATGCAGGATGATTTTCCGGTTCCGCTGTCACCGAATAAAAGAACGTTATTAGCTTTACTTCCTGCAAGAAATGCCTCCGTATTGTCCGTTATTTTCTTTTTCTGTATATCATATCCTATGAGATCTTTAAGATATTTGTGCTCAACACTTATAACAGGAGTGATTACAGGTCTGTCATTGTCATCATGTCCTACCCTGAAAGCCTTAAAAAGTCCTATACATCCGACACCTGCATCTTTATAAAAATCACATACGGTATTTAAAAATGTATTGTCATCCGCTGCCCCGGAAAGTTCCTCTGCCAGTTTAATTATCCTGTTTCTTATTCTTTTATTATAGTATTTTTCACCCTCATTATTGTTTTCAAATCCGGTGAGCATGGATAAAAATGTGCCGTATTTAGCGTCAGTCCCACTTAAATCCGTATTAAAAAGTTCTCTGTACACAGCCATATCAAGCAATGCTGCTTTGTTAATGCTGCCTTCCATTCTTCCCCTTCTTTCACAGGAAAGACTGTAAGAATTCTCATCATTTGCAAGATTATATGCAAGATAGTCCTGCCATAAATTTCCGTTAAATCCCATTTTTTCCGATACTTCAAGAATATGCGACACAATCCGTCCTGCCGTTTTTTTAACGTCAAGTCCTTCAAATTCTTCTGAAGCTATCCTTAGCATGCAATCAAAAACCTCGCGGTTTTCCGGATTTTTGTATAATAATAATTCTGAACTGTTCATTATAATGCCTCCTAATAATTTCCTAACAGTCTCAAATAATTCGACTCTTCCGATATACCTCTCAGAGCATTTCTTACGCCGGGGTCTGCAAGATTTCCTTCAAAATCCACAAAAAATCTGAATTCCCAGTTATGCTCAGGTATAGGTCTTGACTCTATTTTAGTCATATTAAGATTATTAAACATAATATGTGATAACGCATTGTAAAGACTTCCCGATTTATGCGGAACTTCAAAACACACGCTTACCTTGTCGGCATTTTTAATAAATTCTCTTTTTCTGCTGACAATTACAAATCTTGTGGTATTGCATGCCGATGAGTTAATACCATCTTCAAGAATCTGAAGACCATATTCGCCGGCACAATTTGCAGAACCTATTGCTGCCTGATGAATGTCATTGTCTTCGGCAACTTTTTTGGCACTCATTGCTGTATTAAGATATGCTTTCTGGTGCCAGTCCTTATGTCTGTCAAGAAATGCGGCACACTGGGCAAGGCCCTGAGGATGGGAATATACGCACTTTATGTCCTTAAGTGTCGCCCCCGGCTTTGCAAGGAGGCAATGTCTTATCTTCACATAAGTCTCTCCCACTATGTAATTATTAAATTCCTGCAAAAGATCATAAGTATCATTAACCATTCCTGCTGAAGAATTATCTATCGGTATAACGGCATAATCCGCCACACCGTCACTCACAGCTTGCATAGCCTCCCTGAAAGTGTCTACATTCATATTTCTGACATCGCTGCCGAAAAAATTAAGCATTGCTTCATGGCTGTATGCTCCCGGCACGCCCTGATACACAACTTTAATATTGTCACGTCTTATATCATCAACAATGTCATATGGTTCTAACCTGGAATCCGACTTTCTCATCTCAAGCTTTGAATACTGGAATTTGCGGCTCATTGCCATAATCTGTGTAAAAAGTTCTGCCACACATTTGTTGTTAAAATCCGAATGTGCAAGATGTCTCAGTGTATCAATTTTCTGTTCTTCTCTTTCTTTATCAAATACAGCTTTTCCCGTTGCTATTTTATAATCGGCAACATTGGCTGCAACATCCATTCTTTTTTCAAAAAGTTCAACTATCTGTCTGTCAATCTCATCTATCTGTTTTCTTGATTCCTGTAAGTCAACTACCATATATTTTCTCCTTCTATATGTCACTTTTAATAGTTATATCACAAATTATAATAATTTGCTTGAAAAAAAAATAATTTTATTTCATAATATTATTATCATAATGTATTGGAGTCTATAAATTATGAATAAGAAATACACAAAATTCATTATTGGCGGCTCTGTTCTTCTCGCTATTATTATTCTTATTATCGTATATCATAATGTTACGAAAATAGACAAGAACAGTTCCTCAACCACCGGAAATACTCCGGGCAATCTTTTAAACGGAGGAAGCTTTTGTGAGAGCGGCGGAAAGATATATTTTTCCAACCCTTATGACAATAACAAGCTTTATTCCATGGACAGCGACTGTTCCAACATTAAGTGTCTTACAGATGACGACGTCTCTTATATTAACTGTGCCGGCAGATACATTTATTATGTAAAAAATAATGCCAAGGCATCCAACACCAACTCCCTTCTTCGTGGAGAGCTTTATGGTGTTGTAAGATGTGCGTTAAATGGTGGACGTTATACCACTCTTCATACGGGTTACAGTACAGACCTTGCGTTGTCCGGCAATACACTTATATTTAATGGTGTACTCAATTCCAAAAATGTAACTTACGCCATCAATGTTAACGGTAAGAATGAAGAAGTCCTTCTTGAAGATGACATTGCCAATTCTTCAGTATATAAAGGACATATCTATTATTCAAAGCCTTCTTCATCCGGTACTGCCGACCATTCGGTATACAGTATGCGTGTGTCAGACGGCTCATCAATTTCATATCTGAATGGCAATACATACATGGCATCGGTTGTAAACAATGTTCTTTATTATATTGACCTCGATAATAACTATGCTCTTACCTCTGTGAACCTTTCGAATAACACTAAAAAGGTTCTTACAACAGACAAAGTTGTATTATATAACGTTTATAATGATGTTATTTATTATCAGGAAGAGACTTATGACCATTCTTTTAACAGAATGAATAAAGACGGAAGCAATCAGATAAAAATATATGACGGTGATATAACTTCTATAAGCTGTACATCAAAGTACACATTTTTCAAGATGTTCGGTTCCGATACTCTTTACAGAGTTGAGACTAATGGAGATACTGCAATCCAGAAATTCTTTGTTACGGCTGACTGATAAGATATTATATAAGCCCTTACGGATTATCCTCTGTAAGGGCTTATTTTTATACTAAAATATTATTCAGTTTTTCATCCTTTTCTATTATTTCTATAGCAAGATTCCTATATTTTTCTTCGTGGAGATATGTGTGCCTGAAAGGTTTTATCTCGGGAGCAAGCATTACCGCTTTCTTAAAATCTTCTTTCCGAAGTTCCAGTGTCTTTACATAATCCCAGAAACCGGTGTCGGTGAATACTGTATTAATTCTCTCATACCGGTGATTCTGAACTTTGCTCATAATGTATGTCGCAATACCTACCTGGATACCATGAAGGCTTGGTTTCTCAAGCATCTTGTCAAGTGCATGGGATATAAGGTGTTCGCTTCCACTTGTAGGTGCGCTGCTGCCGGCTATCTCATTGGCAATCCCGCTCATGGCGAGGGAATCCATCAGTTCCTTAATAAAACGATCATCCAGAATATCCTTAAATGGTGTTCTTACAAAACTGTTTACTGCTTTTTTAGATATCATCATAGCACAGTCATTTACAATATCATAACCTTTTTCCTGTTCAAAAATCCAGTCATAAAGTGCTGTTATTTTGGATACCATGTCTCCGATTCCTGAATAAAGGAATGCCTTAGGAGCACTTTTTATTACTTCAATGTCTGCGATTATGCCGTATGCAATCCTTGCCGGTACGGATTTTCTTCTGCCCTCCACTATAAGGGATGCACTGGCACTTGAAAAACCATCAGACGAAGCTGATGTAGGGATACTTATAAAAGGAAGATTCCTTAAAAATCCACAGTATTTAGCCGCATCAATGACTTTACCGCCGCCGATGCCTATAACCGCTTCAGTTGTATTTGGAAACGAAAATCCAAGCTGCATTATTGCGTTAATTTCAACCGTATCCATTTCCTGATAGAGAAGCACCTCAATGTTATTGTCTTTCATTCCGTTAAGAACTTTATCCCCGAACAGATTAATAAGTCCATTTCCGAAGAGGATAACAACTTTATGAAAATTCATATCTGCCAGATATTTTCCTACCTGTCCCAATATGTCTTTCTCTACCTTCAAAATAGCAGGTATTGATATTTCGCATTTATTCTGTGTTACCATATCATATCTCCAATTCCTTTACAGTTCCGAAATAATGTCTATACATTTATCAAAGCCTAATTTACTGCTGTTAAGTGTCATTGTGTAGTTGGTGGCTTTGCCCCATTCACCTTCTGTATAATAATTATAGTGCATTTTTCTCTTTTTATCCATATCACGCATCATATCCACAGCTTCTTTTTCAGTCTTGTTATATAATTTCATAATTCTTTCTTTTTTGACTGCTTCATCTCCGTGTATAAAAATATGTACTGCATCGGGATTATCCCTTAAAATATAATCCGCACATCTTCCTATAATTACAAAAGATTCTTTCTTCGCAAGTTCTCTAATTATTTCTGACTGTGCGTTATATATTTTGTCCGAAATTGAACTTCCTGTCGCATCTCTTCCCACAAATGCATAGGAAAATATGCTCTTTGATGGAGAATATTCACCCTGATCCTCTATAATTTTCTTGGAAAAACCTGTTTCTTCGGCAATTTTCTCAAGTATCTGGGAATCATAAAATGTTATTCCTAATTTCTTCGCTACGTTTTCGCCTATAAAATGTCCGCCACTGCCAAACTCTCGACTGATTGTAATAATTTTACTCATGATAATCTGCCTCCTTAACATTGTTAATAACATTTTTTTTGATTTTTTTCATTAACAATAATGATATGATAAGGCTCATTCCTTCTGCAAATATAAATGTGAGCCATACAAGCCATATTTTACCGGAATCGTTTCTTACAGGTAAAGATAACAAATATGCTACAGGTAACACAAATACTATCTGTCGTAATACAGATACAATTAATGATTCCATTCCACCGTCAAGTGCCTGAAAAACACCCTGAAATGCAATATTGGCTCCTGCAAAAACAAATCCTGCCGATATTATCCGCATCGCCGATATATACATCCTTCCCGTATCTGCGCCTATGCCAAACATCTTTGCCAGAGCACCGGCCAAAGTTTCCAACAATACGGTTCCTGCTATCATAATTATTGTCGTATATATTATACCACATTTTATGCCTTCGTTAATACGTTTTTTATTTTGCATTCCGTGGCTGAAAGAAACAATCGGCGTTATTGCATCCCTGAGTCCGAATGCCGCAAACAATACGAACTGCTGCACTTTATAATATAATCCGTATGCCGTAACCGCCGAATCACTTATTTTTCCGAGAATAATATTTAATCCATAGGTCATCACGGACATTAATGCCTGTGCAATAATGGCGGGCACACCTATTTTGTATATTTCTTTTATTATTGACTTTGAAGGTCGTATATACTTTATACTTTTATTTATGGCTTTATCTTTTTTATAATGGAAAATCACTGCCATTATTAACGAAATAATCTGTCCTATTACGGTTGCGTATGCAGCTCCTTTTACCCCAAGATTCATAGAAAAAATCATTACCGGGTCAAGCACAATATTAACAACAGCTCCTGTTATCTGTGCAATTGTTGAATATAGCGAATTGCCCATTGACTGAAGCATTTTTTCAAAAATCCCAAACAGGACCATTCCAAAAGAAATAATACAGCATATCTGTAAATATTCCGTTGCCAGTTTTGCTACATATACATCGTTTGTCTGGCTGTTTATATATGGTTTTACACCAAATATACCAAACAATACACATAGCAGCCAGATTATTATTCCAAGAAAAATTCCTGTTCCTGCAACTCTATCTGCTTTATCTATGTTATTCTGTCCTAAACTTTTTGACAACAGTGCACCAAGTCCTACACCTGTTCCTATTCCCACCGCCACAATAAGCATTTGTACGGGAAATGCTAACGTTAATGCATTAAGTGATGCTTCTCCCGTTCCTTTAATTCTTCCTACAAAGGCGCTGTCTACAATATTATACACCGCCTGCAGCATCATTGATAAAATCATGGGAATTCCCATTGTAATCATCAATTTACTGATTTTCATAGATGCCATTTTGTCTGTATTATCTTTTTGCATATCTTTTCCTCCTTCTTTGCAAAAAAATAAAGCGTAAATCCATCTGGATTTACGCTTTACGCTACACGATTGTTTACAAAATTATGCGTTCTTGCCACAGCATTTCTTATATTTAAGACCGCTTCCGCAAGGACATGGATCATTTCTTGAAATCTTAGGTCCCTTAACAACTGTTGTTGAAAGTTTCTGTTCTTTATAGAGTTCCTTTCTTCTCTTGGAATCAATTAACTCGTCCCATTCAGGAAGTTCATAAAGCCAGTCAGCTCTTGCATCAACCATATTCTTATAGAGAGTTTCCAAATCATAATCAAGGTTCACTTCTGTATTCTCATCCATTGTCTCAATCGGATTAGGATTCTTAAGGCTGTCATTAATTCCGTCAAGGAAGCCAACCATCGTCATTATATCAAAGTTATATTTCTCTGCCAGTTCCTTAACTGTACCCTTCACAGGTTCACCATATGATTTAAGAAGGTCTATATATACACCCTTCTCTAAGTTGAAATAATTAGCCCAAAACATCTGTTGTGCCTGAGGACTTTTCTTGTCATCATAGGCCATTTCTCTCCACTGTTCTAATAATGTCATGTTTGTTCTCCTAAAACTTTTGTATTATTATGAGATTATATAACAATCTTTTAATTTAGTCAAATGCACTCTCTATACATTTTTCTTATTTTCTGCTAAAATCATTTTAAAATATAAGATGACGAGGTTAATATATGAAAAAGAAATCTACTGCCGTCAGAGTAATGGCAATTATTTGTATAGTGCTTTTGGTCGGAATGTACATAACTTCCCTTGTACTCGCAATAATCCAGCATAAGAGTGCAGGTGCCGCGCTTAAAATATCCATGCTCTGTACTATTGTTGTTCCGGTATGGATATATATTTTCATTATGTTCCATAAGCTTGCTACAAGAAACCAGTTTATGAATTCAGAGGAAGATGAAATTTCCGAAAAAGATATCCCGGAAAACGAAGACGACGACGATTCTGCTGATGAGTAATTTTGAGATTTGTTAAGAGTCGCGGTTAGACGGACCGGCGAGCCGGGAATCTCTACCTTTTCGACCGTTTTCCGCTGTTTGGGTAGAGATTCGCAAACTGACTCCCCTCCCCGCGGCTAGCGGGCCGGGATTTTTCCCCGCCGCTGTTGTAGGATTACAGAATTCCCTGCCACTAACATCCTGTTCTAATAAAAATATGTCCCCTGTCAAAAGACAGGGGACATATAAATTTGAGAACCTTTTTTATATCCTCAATATAATTTATTTAGACAAATTACTTGTTCTATAGATAATATCGTGTCTCTTAGGACCGTTAGATACCATTGTGATAGGTACTCCGATTTCTTCCTCTATTGCTTCAATGTATGCCTTACATTCGGCAGGAAGTTCATCATAATTCTTAATTCCTCTGATATCACATTTCCAGCCCTTAAATTTCTTAAATACAGGCTTAGCCTTTTCAAGCTTGTATGTTACAGGGAAGTCCTTGATAACTTCGCCGTCAATTTCATAGCCTACGCACATCGGAATCTCATCAAGATATCCGAGTACATCAAGAACTGTGAGTGCTACTTCTGTTGCACCCTGCATTCTGCAGCCGTATCTTGTGGCAACTGCGTCAAACCATCCCATTCTTCTTGGTCTGCCTGTTGTAGCGCCGAATTCGCCACCGTCTCCGCCACGGACTCTTAATTCCTGTGCTTCGTCACCGAAAATCTCACTTACGAATGCTCCGGCACCGACTGCTGAAGAATATGCTTTAACAACGGTAACTACATCCTGAATCTCCCTGGCTGGAATACCTGCACCGATTGCTCCGTAAGATGCAAGTGTTGAAGAAGATGTTACCATTGGATAAATACCATGGTCAGGATCCTTAAGGGAACCAAGCTGTCCCTCAAGGAGGACTGTCTTGCCCTCTTTAAGTGCATTGTGAAGGAAAAGTGAAACATCTGCTACATATGGAGCAACCATTTCCTTATATTCCATTAAAAGATTAAATATATCATCAGGATTCATTGGTTCCTTATTATAAAGGTTCTTAAGAAGCACGTTCTTGTATTCTACAACACGCTCAACCTTTTCACGAAGGTCTGCTTCATCCATAAATAATTCACTTACCTGAAAACCAATCTTAGCATACTTGTCTGAGTAAAATGGTGCAATACCGGACTTAGTGGAACCAAATGCCTTACCGCCGAGACGTTCTTCTTCGTATGTATCAAAATCAACATGATATGGCATAAGTATCTGTGCTCTGTCTGATACAAGAATCTTAGGTGTTGGTACGCCTCTGTCCTCAAGTGATTTAATTTCATTGAAAAGATATGGTATATTAAGTGCCACACCATTGCCAATTACACTTGTCGTATGATTATAAAAAACGCCTGATGGAAGTAAGTGTAAAGCGAACTTGCCGTAATCATTAATAATCGTATGGCCTGCATTACTTCCTCCCTGGAATCTTACTATAATATCTGACTGTTCGGCAAGCATATCTGTAATCTTGCCCTTGCCTTCATCACCCCAGTTAGCGCCAACTATTGCTCTTACCATGTGTGATCCTCCTCTTTTATTATATAAATAACTGCAGGCTTTTAAAGACTGCGTGAATAGTATACCTTAAATTATCAAATATGTAAAGAAAGAGTTGTCAGCAACTGTACAGCACAGTACCGGCAACTCTTTTGTAATGATGTATTAACAGTTGATTTCCGCTGTTAATCCAAGTTCATCTTTGTATTCGTTAAGGATAGGTTTTACAACTTCTGAAAGGAATTCCTCAACCTGCCACTTTGAACGTCCTGTGTATAATGAAGGATCCATATTTTTCTGCAAATCCTCAAGTGTAAGATTAAATGCAGGGTCGGCAGCAATCAGTTCAAGGAGATTGTTGTCAAGACCTTCCACTTTGACACGTCTGCCCGCTTCCATGGAAAGAGTTCTGATACGTTCATGGAGTTCCTGTCTGTCTCCGCCGGCTTTTACGGCGTCCATCATAATATTTTCTGTAGCCATGAAAGGAAGCTCTGCCATAATGTGTTTGTAAATTACCTTGTCATATACAACAAGTCCGTCTACAACATTGAGATAAAGGTCAAGTATACCGTCTACTGCAAGAAATGCTTCCGGTACAGACATTCTTTTATTGGCGGAATCGTCGAGAGTTCTCTCAAACCACTGTGTCGCACTTGTGATTGCAGGGTTCATAACATCTGACATAACATAATTAGCAAGGCTCGCTATTCTTTCGCTTCTCATAGGATTTCTCTTATAAGCCATTGCTGATGAACCAATCTGTGTCTTTTCAAAAGGTTCCTCGATTTCTTTTAAATGCTGTAAAAGTCTTATATCATTAGAAAACTTGTGGGCACTTGCGGCAATACCGGCAAGGACATTCACAACCTTGGTATCTACTTTTCTTGAATAAGTCTGGCCTGAAACAGGATATGTATCCTCAAATCCCATTTTGTTGGCTATCATCTTATCAAGACGGCGTATTTTATCCTGGTCGCCTTCAAAAAGCTCCATAAAACTTGCCTGTGTTCCTGTTGTACCCTTCTGTCCGAGAAGCTTCATTGTTGAAATAACATGATTAAGGTCTTCAAGGTCTAAAAGAAGTTCCTGCATCCAGAGAGTTGCTCTTTTGCCTACGGTTGTTGGCTGAGCAGGCTGGAAATGTGTGAATGCAAGAGTAGGAAGTGCCTTATATTCATCTGCAAATTTTGAAAGCTCGTTGATTACATTCACAAGTTTTTTGCGGACAAGTTTAAGTCCTTCTGTCATTATTATAAGGTCAGTATTATCGCCTACATAACATGAAGTTGCTCCAAGGTGGATAATTCCTTTTGCCTTAGGGCACTGTAAACCATAAGCATATACATGTGACATTACGTCATGTCTTACAATTTTTTCTCTTGCCTTGGCATCCTCATAATTAATATCGTCTTTGTGAGCTTTAAGTTCTTCTATCTGCTCATCCGTAATATTAAGTCCAAGTTCTTTTTCTGATTCTGCAAGAGCAATCCAGAGTGCTCTCCATGTTCTGAATTTTTTATCAGGCGAAAAAATATACTGCATTTCTTTACTTGCATATCTTTCAGCCAAAGGTGTCTGATATCTGTCAGTTGCCATTTTAAATCTCCTTTTATTTTTCATATTCGCCACGGATATCTTCTGTCGGCGGTTCTATAGGATAATTGCCGGTAAAGCAGGCATCACAATAATCGGTCTTACCGTCTATGAGTTCACTTAATCTTGTAACATCAAGGTAACCCAGTGAATCTGCCCCTATATATTTACATATCTGGTCTACGGTGTGGTCATGCGCTATTAACTGGTCATCCGATGGAATATCAGTTCCAAAATAACATGGATGTAAAAACGGAGGCGAACTTATTCTTACATGAACTTCGGTAGCACCTGCATCTTTTAACATCTTTACTATTCTTGCCGAGGTTGTTCCCCGCACAATGGAATCATCTATCATAATAACTCTTTTACCGTTTACCGCATCTTTTAAAACATTGAGTTTAATTTTAACACTGGTCTCTCTCTGGGACTGCTTAGGCTTAATAAATGTACGCCCTACATAGCTGTTTTTCATAAATGCAATTCCGTAAGGTATTCCTGATTCCATGGAATATCCAAGTGCGGCCACATTACCTGATTCAGGTACACCTACTACAATATCAGCCTCCACAGGGTGGGTCTTTGCAAGTATACGGCCTGCCATAATACGGGAACTGTATACTCCTACACCGTCAATGTAGCTGTCCGGTCTGGCAAAATATATGTATTCAAAAATACATCTTGCGCATTTATTAATACATCCTGAAGTATCTGAGCTTATACCATCAGGTGTTATTGTGACTATTTCTCCCGGAAGCACATCCCTTACAAATTCTGCACCGATAGCTGAAAATGCACAGGTCTCTGAGGATACGAAATATGCGTTGTCTCTTTTTCCGATACTTAACGGCTTAAAGCCGAAAACATCCCTTGCCGCAATTAATTTACGGGGACTCATTACTACAAGAGAATATGCCCCCTTTATTTTTTTCATGGCATTGGCTACCGCCGCTTCGACGCTTGAGGTCTTAAGACGTTCCCTTGCTATGTAATATGCGATTACCTCTGAATCTATGGTTGTCTGGAAAATCGCACCTGTGTATGAAAGTTCATCCCTGAGTTCAGGAGCATTTATAAGGTTGCCGTTATGAGCGAGTGCCAGTGTTCCTTTAACATAATTAAGAACAAGAGGCTGGGCATTTTCCCTGCAGCTGCTTCCTGCCGTAGAATATCTTACATGTCCTACACCAATGTTTCCTTTTAATTTCTCAAGTGATTCTGCATCAAAAACTTCACTTACTAATCCCATATCCTTTCTGGAATTAACAATTCCCTTAGGTCCTTCCGTATCGCTTACCGCAATACCACAGCTTTCCTGTCCTCTGTGCTGCAACGCGAACAGTCCGTAGTATATTGTTGTGGCAACATCGTTGCCATCAAAATCGTAAGCGCCGAATACACCGCATTCTTCATGCACTCCACTTTCTTCAATATTGTCTGAATTACTTGTTTCTATCATATATATACCTCCAGGTATCAGATGTTAAATTCTTTGCCTGTAAGTAATGCAAATGCCTCTTTGTATTTGTCAACAGTCTTTTTAACAACTTCTTCAGGAAGAAGGAGGTCATTGTCAGGATTAGCTTTAAGCCAGTCTCTTACAAACTGCTTGTCATATGATGGCTGTGACTTGCCTGCTTCATATCCTTCAAGAGGCCAGAATCTTGAGCTGTCAGGTGTGAGCATTTCGTCACCGATAACAACTTCACCCTTTTCGTTAAGACCGAATTCAAATTTGGTGTCGGCAATGATAATTCCTTTGCTTAAAGCATAATCTGCACATTTCTTATATAAAGCGATTGTATATTCCTTAATCTTAGCTGCATATTCTTCACCCTTTTCAGGATAAATTTTCTTAAGAACTTCTACGCTCTGCTCGTATGATATATTCTCATCATGGAGTCCTATCTCTGCCTTGGTACTTGGAGTATATATAGGCTCAGGAAGCTTGTCTGATTCCTTGAGTCCTTCAGGGAGCTTAATTCCGCAGACGGTTCCGTTTTCCTTGTAGCTTGCCCAACCGCTTCCTGTAATGTATCCTCTTACGATACATTCAATAGGGAGCATCTCTAACTTCTTGCACATCATGCTGTTGCCTTTAAATTCATCCTTCTGGAAAAATTCAGGCATATCCTTATTATCAACTGATATCATATGGTTAGGTACTATATCTTTTGTAAAATCAAACCAGAACTTAGACATCTGTGTTAATATGGCACCCTTATCTGTTATCTTATTTTTAAGAATGTTATCGAAGGCTGATATTCTGTCAGTTGCAACCATTATAAGGCTGTCACCGTTATCATATACTTCTCGTACTTTACCCTCTTTAAAAGGCTTATATTCCTGCATGTTATTGTCCTCCATATATTTATGCAATTTTTTATAGTACGATTATAGTACACCAAGTTTTATAAAGTCAACGTCAATACCTACTAAAATAAATAAAATAAGTATTGTTTTATAATGGATATTAGTTATAATTATAAATGTAGAAAATTACCGGGAGGAAATACATATGGTTGATAAAAGACGCCACAAAAGAGTTAAGGTCAAGCTTAACCTTGTTGTATCCAACATTTTTGACCAGAATGCGGATATGATTAAAATTGACTCGCCTATTGAGGTCAAGGATGTTTCAAGATCGGGTATCGGTTTTATTACAAAAAGCATTCTTCCAATGAATTATTATTTTAATGCCGCACTTACTTTTGACAATGAGGATTCCATCCTTTACAGCGTTGTTAAAATTATCCGTTGTGAAGCGTTAGAGGATGATGAATACTCTTACGGCTGTGAGTTTGTGGGCATGGCTCCCGTTCTCGGATATATCTTTGATAAACTTGAAGCGAAATAATATATGTTAAAAACCTTGGAAAATCATATTAACGGTTTCCCAAGGTTTTTATTATCTGTCAGTCTGCAGGTCCTTCGTCACATTAATCTTTTTAATGCTGATTATTGAAGGGATAAATGCAAGTGCATATATTATTAAAATTATAATAACTGCCGGCATTACATCTTTTAATGTGAATTTAAAAATATAACTGTATAAATTCTTCTTTGTATATAAATATACAATGTAGCTGGCTGCATACGAAAATCCGCTGCCCAGTATCAGGGATAAAATAACTGTTCTTGTGTTTTCATATAACTTATTATTCCATATATGTCAATTAACATTTCTTATAATTTTACGCACACATTTCAAAAAATGTGCTTAAATTTTAATTGATTTTTTTTGTCGTCTCAGATACAATAAAATCAGCACACAATTACGTATTCGCTGTGCGTGAATTTTTTAAGGAAGAGGGTGAATGAGTGAATCTTCAAGAGCGAGCAAAAGAAGTGATTGTAGACAATAATGGCATTGCAAAATCTGCCGACTTTGTTGCTGCCGGAATCAGAGCTGTTGATGTCGTAAACCTGTGTAACGCAGGCTTTCTTAACCGTGTACGACACGGATACTATCAGCTTGCCGAACAAAGTGTTTCTTCAGAAGAACAATTGCTTGCAACACTCATCCCAAAAGGAATAGTTTGTGTTGAATCTGCATTGTTTCACTATGGTTACAGCGACTTTGCACCACGAAAATGGTCAATAGCTGTACCTCGTTCAATGTCAAGAACAAAGCTAAAAGTTGATTCGCTTGCTGTTCAACCTTATTATATGCAGCCTGAGTTGTATGAACTTGGGAAAATTACCGATAACTTCAACGGGGTTGAGCTGCCTGTATATGACCGTGAGCGAACAATATGTGATTGTTTCAAATATCGTTCAAGATTAGATAACGAAATTTTCAACAAGGCTATTAACGCTTATGTAAAAGACAACAAAAAGAATCTGAATAATCTTTCTGCTTATTCCCAAAAATTGCGTGTGTATAAAAAAGTTACCGAACTGATGGAGGTGTTGCTGAATGGCTGATATTGCAGCGTCTGTGCTTACACGATTAAAGAATAAGGCACAGGCAAGTGGAAGAAGTTATCAACTTTGCTTACAACTCTTTTGTCAGGAAGAATTTTCTATTCGCTTACTGAATTTGACAGCAGAGTTACAGTCGATGTTGATTTTTTGCTTCGACAAATGCCAAACACTCCTGAGCAACTGCGAGTTGTGCTTGAAGAAATTATCGCAGCGTGCGATATTACTCTGACTCGTGAGGAATGGTATGAGCTGTACCTGGCGTCAGGTCATCTGCTTCCGTAGGGATTATCGATTACCAGTATTATTTTCAAAATGCTGGTAATCCTTAGAATTAGCAAGTTGCACAAAAGAATCTTCTCTTTTACGAAGTCTGGTCTCATAAACGAGATAAAGGTTCTGGCAGCTGCAGCAAGTGTTACACCAACACCAGAACCACCAGATGGAAATCCATTACTCAAACCTTTATGAGGTATTTGGATTTTCCGTTACCCAAATCACTATGAAGCACCTTTGTTTTATTCATTACAAATTAAACAAATCTGCATGTGTTCCGGTATCAACTAAAGTCAATGTTAGAACATCATTCTCCTTCAGATAAATCAATAACCAATCCGGCTGAATGTGACACTCCCTGAACCCCTGGTATTTTCCTTTTAGCTCATGGTCACGATATTTCTCTTCGAGAGGAATATCATTCTGCAGCATAGTAATAACTTTATCTAAAAGTTTCAAATCCAAGCCTCGTTTCTTTGCCAACTTAAGACTTTTCTTAAATTTCCCGGTTAGTATTAATTCATATTGCATTAATCAATCTCCTCCAAAGCCTCTGAAAAGCTAGCGTATCTCTTTGTATTAGGATCTTTGCTGATTCTCTTTGCTTCTTCCATTGCCTCTAATACTTCCGGCTTATACTGTGGCAGTTCAACACTAAAAGGAAGTCCTCCTCTTAATACGCACTGCTTTAAGAATATATTCATTGCACCGGACATATCCATTCCTAACTGTGAGAAAAGTTCACTTGCCTGTTTCTTTAAATTTTCATCTATTCTTACTTGTGTAGGTACCGTAGCCATAAAATCGCCTCCATCTCAAAATACAATACTAATATTATATGCATCTCTTATAATTATATTATACCGTTTTAATTTACATTGTCAATCATTTGTATTATTTTTATAAGGATAAAAATCCCACCTGGTAAAAATCCCACCTCCGTTTTCAGAGGTGGGATTAATTAAATTAATGCTCCGGGTATTTTATTCCACATTCTTAAGTGCGTCACTCATAGGTATCTTTCTGATTTTTCTGCTTAATATAAGCTCTACCACAAAATAGCTTGCCATTCCGATTAAGAACATCTGCCAGTATATGTCAGGTTTGATGTAGAAAGTAAGCCATCCTTTCATATCGCCCATAAAGAAGTAATATAGCTTCCTGATAATCAGGTATGATACAGGTAATGATAATGCCAGACAAATTGCAACCATTATAGTGGTTGACGTCATGTAAAGTTTTCTTATCTCATTATTATTGTAGCCCAGTATTTTAACCATTGAGATGGAATTACTGTTTTTCTCGATAACCACTTTGGCGAGAATGTAAATCATAATCATAAATAAAATTATTGCAAATCCATAAAACATATAGAACATTGAACCCATTGATCTTTCAAGCTGCCGGCTCATCTTTGTCAGGTCTTCTTCCGTTATTTTTGTTGCAATGTATTTTTCGTCGATATCGGTTATCACTTTGTTGGAGAAATATCCGTTAAATGCACCATCCGGTATATTAAATTCCGCGCAGAATTCTTTTTCAGGTACGAATACGGATAATGCTGCAGGGTAGTTGTAATATCCTTTTACCTTAAAGCTGTGTTTTGTACCCGTATACTTTTCAACGAGGGTAATTGTATCTCCTTTATCTATTCCGTATTTCTCGTGATAGCCCTCGGAAATAAGCGCCCCGTCTTTTATATTAATTTTGGCATAATTACTGTTTTCGCTGATTCCGTATACAGTTATTTCTTCTTCGCTGTCATTATCAGTAATCAAGGATGTTACAAGGTATTTTTCCGCACCTTCTGTTTCTGTTGGCTGCATTGCTTTAAGAACATACTGATATTCGGCAAGTTTATTGTTTATTACATCATCCTCGTATTTGTTTAACAACGGTGTCATCATCATTCCAAACATAAGGAGTACATTTGCAAAAATAATTCCTACAAACATCATTACATATCCTGACATATTCTGGAAGATAACCCTGATTTTAAATCTTGTAAGGAATTTGTAATGTGGTAGCTTAACGGCTTTTTTTCTCTTTCTTGAAGAAAGGTCATTTCTTATAAATCTTAACGGTTTAAGTCTCAATTTGTAACTCAGAATTACAAAATTAATTATAAGCATCATAATAAGAGGAACAACCGTAGTCTTTATAAATGCTTCGGGGCTCCACAATGTATGATATGTAGGAAGGCTGTAACTTCCGTAATACATATCTGCCATAATTTTTTTAAATACGGTATAGCCAAGAACATTACCTATTACCGCCGCAACACCTGTAACAATAAGCGGTCCCGCCATGTAATGGATTACTATTTCGCTTCGTTTGTAACCTGATGCCCTGAGCGTTCCTATTACAGCAGCTTCAGATGCTATTGTATTGCTTATTGTTACCGCAAAGATAAATGCGATAATGGCAATTACAATATACAAAAGAAATTCTATAAGCACCTTGTCTCCACCCATATCATCTCTTGTGAACATAATTGCCTGATTGGAATACTTTGGAATGTACTTTGCAAGAGTGGTTGTTTTACTGAGTTTAAGTGAGAAATTATCTGCCCATTCTTTTTCCTGTTTCTCATCCTCAGGCTCGTTACTGTATTTCCATGAATAATCATAGTGTATAACCGCATCGTTATTTCTGCCAAAACCTTCCGGTGTTACTATTGCCACACCGAATTTAATTGAATCAAACATTGAATCGGTGTTGTCTGAGAAAAGAGCAAGGTAATCAGGAAGTGCTACAAGTCCTGTTATTTTGTATTCATAATTTCCTACGGTTATGAGGTCCCCTACTTTAAGGTCATTGTTATCGGCATACATTCTGTCTATTGCAATTTCATCTTTGCCTTCAGGAAGGTTTCCCTTCATAACACATACCGTATTTACTTCCTCACGGTTTTTGAATATCCTTAATCTGCTTGTGCTTTCAGTCTGGTTTTTCTTTAAAACAGATTCTTCAATATAGAAATTCTCGTAAAGGCTGATTTGCTCATCATCTGCTATTTTTTGGATTTCAGGAGTTACTTCACCATAAATCTCAAAATTACCGTTTTCTATATTGTATTTTTCGTCACTCTTATTGACTTCTTCTATCATACTGCTGTCAGCAATGATAAAACCTGATATAAAGCCGATGGCAAGTATAAGGAAAAGAAAAATTGCTATGTATCTTCCTTTATCGCATTTGATTTCCGAAAAAATACGTTTGTTAAGTGGATTTTTCATGGCCGCCTCCTTACCATTCAAGCTCTGCTGCGGAAATTTTCTCTGTATTTTCGTAACGTTTTCTGATTTCTCCGTCTTTTAACTTAATTACAACATCAGCCATATTTTTAATGGCATCATTATGTGTTACCATAAGTACCGTGTTGTTGTATTTATGATTGATTTCTTCTATAAGTTTTAGGATTTCCTTGGATGTATTGTAATCAAGTGCTCCCGTGGGTTCATCGCAAAGGAGTATATCGGGATTTTTAACTATTGCCCTTCCTATAGAAACTCTCTGCTGCTGTCCACCGGATAACTGGTTAGGTAATTTGTGTCTGTGTTCATATAAGCCAAGTGTTTTTAAAAGGTCGTCAATGTCTAACGGATTATCGCTAAGGTAAGCACCTACCTCTATATTTTCCTTTACATTGAGGTTAGGGATTAAATTATACATCTGGAATACATATCCGAGATGTTTTCTCCTGTAAAGAGTCAGTTTCTTTTCATCCATATCCTCTGTCTTTTCTCCGTTAATTGAGACATATCCGCTGTCGGCATTATCAATGCCTCCGATTATGTTAAGCAGTGTAGATTTTCCTGAACCTGACTGTCCGAGGAGTACGCAAATCTGACCTTTTTCAACCTCTAAGTCAATTCCTTTCAAAACCTCAACACGATTTTCTTCAGTACCGTAAGATTTTCTTATTCCTTTAATTTTCAAAAACATGTTATTCTCCTTATTGTTAGTTGTGACTAACCATATGTTTTAAATAAAAGAGCTTATTCAGCCCTTTTATTTTTTAAGAACTCTCATAGAGTTCAGAATTGCTATTACCGAAACACCGACATCCGCAAAAACAGCTTCCCACATATTGGCAATGCCGAGTGCACCAAGTATTAATACGATAAACTTGACTCCCAGAGCAAACACTATGTTCTGCTTAACAACGCCTAATGTCTTTCGTGCTATTTTAACTGTTGATGCTATTTTTCTTACATCATCATCCATTAATACAATGTCTGCTGCCTCTATTGCGGCATCGCTTCCCATGCTTCCCATGGCAATACCGACGTCTGCTCTTGTAAGCACCGGTGCATCATTGATTCCGTCACCCACAAAGGCAACTTTTTCTTTGCCTGTTTTTGAGGCTAATAGCTCTTCTACTTTCTGTACTTTATCAGATGGCAGAAGTTCTGAATATACTGTGTCGATACCAAGTTCTTTGGCTACTTCTTCTGCTGCCTTTTGTCTGTCTCCGGTGAGCATTACAACATTCTTTACGCCAACCTTCTTCATATCCGCTACAGCTTCTTTGGCGCCGTCTTTGATAGTATCTGAAATTACTATCGCTCCCACAAAAGTGTTGTCATACGCAACGTATACAACTGTTCCGCCGGATTTATGTTCTTCATACGCAATATTGTGGGATTTTAAAAGTTTACCATTGCCGACAAGTGTTTCTTTACCGTCAAGTAAAAGCTCCACACCATGTCCGGAAATCTCTTTAACGTCTTTAATCCTGTCTGTATCAATCTTATTGTCATAAGCCTCTTTAATTGATGCAGCTATAGGATGTGTTGAAAAACTTTCGCCGTATGCCGCTATTTCAAGAAGCCTTTCTTCTGATATTCCTGAAGCTACAATTTCCGATACCTTAAATTCACCTTTGGTGAGTGTTCCTGTTTTATCCATTACAATGGTTGTTACTTCCGCAACAGCCTCAAGGAAATTACTTCCCTTTACAAGGACACCGATTCTTGATGCCGAACCGATTCCGCTGAAAAATCCGAGAGGAACCGATATTACGAGGGCACAAGGACATGAAATTACAAGAAAGATGCAGGCTCTTGTTATCCAGTCACCCCAGTTTCCTGTTATTATGGATGGGATGATGGCAATTATAACTGCCGCTATTGTAACAACAGGGGTGTAATATTTTGCAAATCTTGTAATGAAGTTTTCGACTCTTGCTTTCTTGGAGCTTGCATTTTCCACAAGCTCAAGAATCTTAGCTACCGTTGAATCCTCAAAAGCCTTTGTTGTCTTTACTTTAAGTGTTCCACTGCCGTTTACGCATCCGCTGACAATCTCGTCACCGGCCTTGGCACTTCTTGGAACAGATTCTCCGGTAAGTGCTGCCGTATCCAGCATGGAATTTCCTTCGATAATCACTCCGTCAAGAGGAACTTTTTCGCCCGGTTTGATAACAATGATACTGCCGATTTCAACATCATCAGGATCAACCTGCTTTAATTCACCGTTCTCTTCAATATTGGCATATTCAGGACATATATCCATCATCTCTGATATGGACTGGCGGGATTTGCCAACCGCATATCCCTGAAAAAGTTCACCTACCTGATAGAAAAGCATTACCGCTACGGCTTCTTCAAATTCCTTTACTCCGAATGCTCCGAATGTGGCAATCATCATAAGGAAATTCTCATCAAATACCTGCCCGTGGCTGATATTTCTTGCCGCTTTAATAATTATGTCATAACCGATTATGATATATGGGACCAAATAAATTCCGCCAAGTATCCATTCGTTAGGCAGTTTATCAAATACCCCAAGATGTTCCAACACAAAAAGCGGAACAAATATTACGAAGGACACTATTATTCTTGTCAGTGTCTTTTTCTGCTTGCTGCTCATATATGGTCAGCCCTTTCTTAACATTCAATCTTACAGTCAGGTTCTACCTTGGCACAAACTGCCACAACTTCTTTCATAATTTCATCAAACCTGTCATCATCGGCTTCAAGAACAAGTTTCTGTGTCATAAAACTTACACTTGCATCCTTAACTCCTGAAATTTTCTTGATACCTTCTTCCATCTTTGCTGCACAGTTTGCGCAATCCAAGTCGATAAGTTTAAATTTTTTCTTCATAATAATAATCTCCTTACGCAAAAAACTTTATTTGTTTTCTTCTTCCAGATGGTCTCTTCCCTGACCAATAATAAGCCGTACATGTTCGTCAGCCAGACTGTAAATAACTGATTTACCATCACGTCTGCATGAAACAAGCCTGTTCTGCTTAAGTATTCTAAGCTGGTGTGAAATAGCGGACTGATTCATATTAAGTGCCGTTGCTATATCACATACACATGCTTCCGATTCAAACAGAACATACAAAATTCTGATTCTCGTTGAGTCACCAAATACCTTAAAAAGTTCTGCCAGATCATAGAGCTCATCTTCGTCCGGCATATCCATATTAATTTTCTCCAGTACATCTGAATGTATATGCACTGCTTCACAACACTCAACATCATTAATTGCCATAATTTCACTTCCTTTTCAAAAAAATGAACATATGAATTACTGTTCATATGTTCATAATATCATTATTAATTTATTTGTCAACTGTTTTTTTATTTATTACAGTTTTTCCTCATAGTTTACGTCAATAATATCTTTATCTTTTCCACCCATTTTCTTTGCGATATGAAGTGTAATAAAGACATCGGTTACACCACCGAATATCATTCCTATTCCTATGATGGTTACAAGTAATTTCATAGTATCAAACGGATTGCATACAACAAGTACGCCAAGGGCTATATTAATAATTGCCGCAATCAGAAGTATAAGCCAGCTTGGGCTTTTTACCCTTGCCATATCAATAGTTTCCTGAAGCTTGCTGCATCCGCTGATTATTATAATAATTCCTAATATAAGCGGCAGAAGTGAAATAACAACTTCGACTTTAAGAATGGTACATACACCCAGCGTAATTGCTACAAGTCCTTTTAAGAAATCGTTTTTCATAAAGTTATCTTCTGTTTTTCTTCTCATATAAATTATAATTGAGACAATTCCCATAAGGAATAATGCTGCACTTACAAGATAACCTATCATCCTGAGTGTGGTTCCCGGGAAAATAACAAGTATCACACCTACTACTGCCGATAAAATACCCATTACAATATTATCAATTTTGTATTCTTTAATCTTTTCGTTCATGTTATCAATCCGCCTTTCTGAATTATTTTAAAAGCTCTTTGAGCATATCATTGACCATAGCAGGATTAGCTTTGCCTTTCATTGCTTTCATAGTCTGTCCTACAAGGAAGCCTATCGCCTTTTCCTTACCGCTTCTGTAATCTTCTACAGACTGTGGATTAGCTGCAATAACGTCTTCAACAGTCTTTTTCAATGCACCTTCGTCATTAACCTGCTTAAGTCCGTTTTCTTCAACATATTTAACAGGGTCAATATCCTCGTCAAATATTTTTTCAAACACTTCTTTAGCTACAGAACTGTTAATGCTTCCGTCATCAGTTAATTTAATAAGTGCGGCAAGATTAGCAGGTGAAAAACTGATATCCGATACATCCATTGATTTTTCTTTGATAATTCTCATAGTCTCAACCATAAGCCAGTTGGAAACCTTTTTAGGATTATTACAGATTGCTGTTGTCTGTTCAAAAATATCCGCAAGTTTCTTTGAATCTGTGAGGATTTCAATATCGTAATCAGGAATACCGAATTCTTCTTTGTATCGTTTCATCTTCTCTGTCTTAAATTCAGGCTGCCTGCTTCTTATCTCTTCAAGCCACTCATCACTGATGTGTATTGGAACAAGGTCAGGATCCGGGAAATATCTGTAATCCTGTGCATCTTCTTTTGAACGCATTGCATAGGAATATTCTTTATCGTCATTCCAACGTCTTGTTTCCTGAACTACTTTTTCACCTGATTCAATCAAATCAATCTGTCTGTTCTTTTCAGCTTCTATTGCCCTTTCAATGGCACTGAAGGAGTTAAGGTTCTTTGTCTCGGTTCTTGTTCCGAATTCTGCAGTTCCCACTTCCCTTACTGAAAGATTGACATCGGCTCTCATTGAACCTTCCTGTAATTTACAATCAGATGCACCGAGATACTGGATTATAAGTCTTAATTTTTCAAGATATGCAATTACTTCTTTGGCACTTCTCATGTCAGGTTCCGATACGATTTCGATAAGAGGTACGCCCGAACGGTTAAAATCCACAAGGGATTCTCCGGACCAGTCATCATGTACCAGCTTGCCTGCATCTTCCTCCATATGAATCTCATGGATTCTTACCGGCTTGACAGTTCCGTCTTCTAATTCAATGTCAACGTGTCCGTCCCTGCATATAGGAAGATATAACTGCGAAATCTGATAGTTCTGTGGGTTATCAGGGTAGAAATAGTTCTTTCTGTCAAATTTACAATCCTTTGTAATGTTACAGTTGGTTGCAAGTCCTACTGCTGCCGCATATTCAACAACCTTTTTATTAAGAACAGGAAGTGAACCCGGCATACCTGTACAGACAGGGCATGTATGTGTATTAGGTGCTCCGCCAAAAGCAGTGGAGCATCCGCAGAAAATTTTTGTTTTGGTTGCAAGTTCTACATGAACTTCAAGTCCGATGACTGTTTCATATTCTTTTGCCATAATCCGCTCCTCCTATTCAAACTTTCCTCTTGCCTGTTCATAAGTGAAACCGGCACGAATAAGATTCTTTTCTTTAAAGCAGTCTCCGATAAACTGTACTCCGATAGGGAGTCCGTCGGAATCTTTACCGCAAGGTACACTTAATCCCGGAAGCCCTGCAAGATTTAAAGAAATAGTATATATATCGCCAAGATACATCTTAATTGGGTCTGATAAAGATGAACCAATCTTTGGTGCTGTGGTAGGTGCCACAGGTCCGATTAAAAGATCATATTTTGCAAAGGCCTCATCAAAAGCTTTCTTAATAAGAGCTTTTACTCTTAATGCTTTAAGATAATATGCATCATAATATCCTGAACTTAATACGAATGAACCAAGTAAAATTCTTCTCTTAACCTCGGCACCGAATCCTTCAGAACGTGTTCTTTTGTACATGCTGTGGAGGTCATCATAATCTTTTGCCCTGTATCCGTATTTTACACCGTCAAATCTTTCAAGGTTAGAGCTTGCCTCTGCGGCTGCTATGGTGTAATAGGTAGGAATTGCGTAATCTACTAAATCCAGGTCAAATTCCTCAACGACTGCGCCCTTTGCTTCCAATGTCTTTGCAACATTAAGGACGGCTTCTTTTACTTCAGGGTCAAGTCCTTCTCCGAAATAAGTTCTTGGAATACCGATTTTCATTCCTTTTACATCATCTGTAAGCGCAGATGTAAAATCAAGGTCGTCCCTCTTCATAGATGTGGAATCCTTCTTGTCATGGCCTGCTATTACTTCCATAATTGTTGCGCAGTCCGTAACATCCTTGCAAAGAGGTCCAATCTGGTCAAGTGACGAACCGTAAGCGATAAGTCCGTATCTTGACACGGTTCCGTATGTTGGTTTCATGCCTACAACACCGCAGTATGATGCCGGCTGCCTTATTGAGCCACCTGTGTCCGAACCCAATGCAAAGAAACATTCCTCTGCTGCTACCGCTGCTGCCGATCCGCCTGATGAACCTCCCGGTACATGTTCCTCATTATGAGGATTTCTGGTAATTCCAAAAGCAGAAGTCTCTGTGGTAGAACCCATGGCAAATTCATCCATATTGGTTTTGCCGATAATTACCGCACCTGCTTCTTTTAATTTATTAACTGCTTCAGCCGAAAAAGAAGGAACAAAATTATAAAGTATTTTTGAAGAACAGGTTGTAAGCATATCTTCGGTACACATATTGTCCTTAATTGCTACAGGCACGCCTGCAAGCGGTCCTGTAAGTCTGCCTTCTTCAATTTCCTTCTGCACTCTTTTGGCTTCATCCAATGCTTTTTCTTTATCTATGGTAACGTAACAGTTAAGTGCGTCTTCTCTCTCATTGATTTTATCAAGAACCGCCTGCATTGCTTCCACAGCCGTTACTTTACCGGCTTTGATTTCCTTAGAAAGTTCTACTGCCGTTAAATCAAGTAAACTCATGTTGTTCCTCCTTTCTATTCTACTGTCTTAGGCACAATAAATGCGTCATCATTACGTTCCGGAGCGTTACGGAGTGTGGCTTCGCTTCCGTCTCCGTTAGTTATCTCGTCTTCTCTCATTACATTTGATACAGGGAAAATATGGGACATCGGCTCAACGCCTGTTGTATCAAGTTCTCCGAGTTTGTCAATGTAATCAAGCATACTTGCCATATCCTTCTTGGCGTTTTCCTTATCTTCATCAGACAATTCAAGTTTAGCAAGTATACCGACATATTCTATTGTTTCATCGCTAATAACATTTGCCATTCTTTTACCTCAAATTAATCTCTTACTTTAATATGAACTTCTCTGAGCTGCTGCTCTGTTACTTCGTTAGGTGCTCCGCACATAAGGTCCTGTGCGGTTCCGCTCATTGGGAATGCTATTACTTCACGGATATTTTCTTCATTTCTGAGAAGCATAATCATACGGTCAACGCCCGGAGCCATTCCTGCATGTGGTGGTGCACCGAACTGGAACGCATTGTACAATGCGCCAAATTTTGCCTTTAATACTTCTTCATCATAACCTGCGATTTCAAATGCTTTAACCATTATCTGCATATCGTGGTTACGGACTGCTCCTGATGATAATTCTACACCGTTACATACGATATCATACTGGTATGCAAGGATATCGAGAGGATCTTTGGTATTAAGTGCTTCAAGTCCGCCCTGTGGCATTGAGAATGGATTATGTGTAAATCCGATTTTCTTGGTCTCAGGATCTTTTTCAAACATTGGGAAGTCATTTACATAGCAAAATCTGTATGCGTTCTTCTCAATTAAATCAAGCTTTGTTCCCAACTCTGTACGAATCTGTCCTGCAAAAAATGCTGCTCTTTCTTCCTTATCAGCCATAAAGAAAATTGTATCGCCTGTGCTAAGTCCTGCGATTGTCTTAAATTCTTCTTTAAGCTCATCCGGGATAAACTTATCAATAGGTCCCTTGTAACTTCCGTCTTCAAGTACCTCAAGGTATCCAAGTCCGCCCATTCCGATTCCTGTTGCGAACTTGAGAAGCTTCTCATGGAAGCCCTTTGACATATTGGCATGAACCTTGATTGCTCTTACAGTCTTGCCGATAAATGGCTTAAATGTACATTTCTGGAAGAAATCCGTTACATCTATAATTCTGAGTGGGTTACGAAGGTCAGGCTTATCCGAACCAAACTCAAGCATTGCCTGCTTATAGCTGATAATAGGATAAGGTGCTTTAGTTACTTCATATCCTTCAGGTGCAAATCTTTCAAATGTTGATGTTAATACTTCTTCACCGATTTTGAATACGTCTTCCTGTGTTGCGAAGCTCATTTCAAAATCCAACTGGTAAAATTCTCCCGGTGAACGGTCAGCTCTTGCATCTTCATCTCTGAAACATGGTGCAATCTGGAAATACTTATCAATTCCCGATACCATGAGAAGCTGCTTATACTGCTGTGGTGCCTGTGGAAGTGCATAGAATTTACCTTTATATCTTCTTGATGGAACGATATAATCTCTTGCGCCTTCAGGTGATGATGCACAAAGAATTGGTGTCTGTATTTCAACAAATCCCATCTCTGTCATTTTCTGACGGAGATATGCTATTACTTTTGATCTGAATAAAATATTGTCTTTTACTTTTTCATTTCTTAAATCGAGATAACGGTATTTTAATCTTACATCTTCTCTTACTTCCTTGGATGTCTGGATTTCAAACGGAAGCTGTGTATACACCTGTCCAAGTGTTGTTATTTTATGTGCTTCAAGTTCGATTGTTCCTGACTTAATCTTAGGATTATATGTCTCTTCGTCTCTCTGTTCCATTAATCCTTCTACGGAAATGCTTTCTTCTTTTTTAATTCCTTTAAGAAGTTCCGTATCTCTTATTACGACCTGCAATACGCCGTACATATCTCTTAAATCGATAAAAGAAACTCCACCGTGGTCACGGATATTCTCTACCCATCCTGCCACTTTAAGTTCTTTGCCAATATATGACTCGTCTAAATTTTCAAGAGTCATATCTCTGTAAATATTTCCCATGTTGGTCCTCCTAAAATAATTTTCTGTGATTAAAACCATATCTTCAAACAAAAGAAATCCCGGAATACAAATACATTGTATTCCGGGACGAATAATCACATTATCCGCGGTACCACCCGCATTGAAGAAAATCTTCCTCTCTCGTACTTAACGCGTACCAACGTGCTGACCTACTTAAGTTCAGAAAGCCGGCTCCCAAGTGTTCCCGCTATTCCGTCCCTCCTGAAGTCACTCTCAGTCGATGATGTCTTCTTCCTGTCGGGGTCCATGAATATGAGTCTTGTTCATTGCCTTTCACTATGAAATAAATAGTATCACATACAAAATATTAATGCAAGGGGGAAAATGAGGATTAGATATTCCCAAACGATGCAAAAACATCAGGTGGCGGAGTTATTTTGGTTGCTTTCCCGTCTCTGTACAACAAATTTTAATATAAACATGACCACTACCCCAATCGATATTCCAGCCAATATACCTGTTACATTAAAACTATATCCTATCGACAGATATTTATTGGTAATATACGAAAATCCGGATAGTATAAGAACTGATAAATATACAGAAACCAATATTGCCCTGCATATCATTATCAACAGTTCTATATTATGCAGTTTTTTAATATTCTTCTGCGTCATCCCAATATTATGTAACATAATCATATATTTTTGATTTCTCATATAAAATGATTTTAAGTAGTAGCATATTGAATAAATCGTAGCAACTGCCATTATGGAAAACAATATCAAAAGTCCTTTCCCGAAGTTATTCATAAACCAGATTATAATACATACTTCGTAGGCACTACCCGGTATATAACAATCGTATTTTTCATATTCAACTGATTCATTGGCAAAAATAAAGTCGGAACTATATTCATATGATTTTATTAAATCCATAAATGACGAGAAATAATACCTGTTGTTTCCATAGGTACTGTATTTTTCAGTATCCATTAGATTAAGGTAAATATGTTCATAATGATAATCATGATATTTTTTGCACTCAGTATCATCATACATTTTTACATCAAAAATACCTGTTATCACATAACCTGATATTATTGTTTTCCCATCGTATTTAATATTCAGTTCTTTATTAATTACATTATCATAATCTGTTATTCCTAAAACTGACAATAAATAGTCATCCACAATCACTGACCCACTGGAAGCACAATTTTTACCGTAAATAAAATATTTATCTTCTATCATTTCAGTGTTACTTCTTACTTTGAGGTCAGACAGGTTTCCAAATAAATCATAGTAATCCGAAGTGTCGGCAACATAGATATTGTGAGGTTTATAACTCTTTTCACCTATTTCAAACTCTACTTTTCCCAATTTCATTTCATTTCCAACAATATCGAAAATTACATCTGTGTATGTTTTTTGGTAATCAGACCATTTATATTGTTTAATTATGTTTAAGTCAGAATATATATAACAGCTATTTTTATATTTTCTTTCATATTCTTTGATGTAATTTTTGTAATATACCCAAACGCTGAAAATGCTGACTAAAAAAGTAAATATAATTGATATTCCAATTATCACTTTTATTGCAAAACGTTTACCCGCTGCTATATTTTGTTTTGCAAGTTTAATCAAATCGCTATCCTTCATTTTTTATACTAACCTTTCTTAAAGACACAAAAAAAGTTATGGTAAAAATTATCAGTGCGGTAAAACTGTTATACATATTGAAAAAAGGTATTTGCACTTGTATTTTCATATTGTTTACAACGTAATTATTAACCATATAATTCATACAAAAATATATAACTTCAGCAATCAATATAATTATTAACATTCTGCATAAAAAATATATGTAAAAAACACTTTTTATATCATCCTCGTTCATACCAAGGTTTGATATTATTTTCATATACCTTTTTCTTTCAATCATTTTTAGTTCAATTGCATTTGACAGATTACATATCAGAAGAATAACCAATGCTAAAATCAAAAATAAAATTATTATCTTTGCAAATAATATCATTTCCAATATTTTATCTGTAGACTCGCTCCAAATATCTTTTCCTTTTATCAATGCATATATCTTCTTTGTCCACATTTTTTGAATTGAATCAATGCTTGCAAAAATAATCCTGTTATCCTCATAACCCAAGTCACAAAATCCATTTTCAAGCAACCACTCTTTATCTGTCATATCAAAATTAGTTAATTCAAATTCGTACCCACCTGAATTATTTTTTTTATAAAATCCGTCTACAATACAATCCATATTAACAATCATGCCAATTGAAAACAGAATGCAGACTAAAAGCAATCCCTGTATTAATATTGATAAAACGTATTCTTTTATTCCGATTTTCAACTCCCATTTTGAAAGTTCAAAACTGTCTGTTATTCTCATCCTTAAATATTTTCCCATCCTTCATAGTAATAATTCTATTTGCAATAACAGCATCTTCTAAGTTATGTGTAACCAGAATAATTGTTTTTCCTGACAGGTTTTGTTTTTTTAATATCTGCATTATTTTTTCCCCATTATACGAATCAAGATTTCCACATGGTTCATCTGCCATTATAATCTCCGGATTATTAATAAGTGCTCTGGCAATGCTTACTCTTTGTTTTTCTCCTCCTGATAAATGACTAACCAAACTGTTCTCTTTATCCAGTAATCCAACTTCATTCAGGATATTTTCAATTTGCTGTTTTCGTGCAACTTTTTTACACCCTGAGACCATTAAAGCAATTTCTAAGTTCTGGTACACAGTAAATGACTCCTCTAAGAAATAATCCTGAAACACAAATCCAAATTTATTGTATTTTAATCTTGAAATGTCCTTATCCGGTAGGTCATTAATACACTGTCCATCAATGCAAATCTCTCCCGTTGTCGGGCGTAATATTCCACCTATCATTTTCAACAAAGTTGATTTTCCACTTCCGGACCGTCCGACAATACTAACAAAACAGCCGGTATCAATACTTAAATTGACATTACCGACTGCTTTTACCGGACTATCTGTTTCCTTATAAACTTTTGATATATCCCTAAGTTCTATCATATTCTGTCCCATCTATTTTTTAAAAACAATCTCTTTCTGATAATTATTTATCTTTATTGTTTTATTATAAGAATCATACAAAAAATGGAGTCCAAAATAATTGCCTTTAGACAAGCAGGAATAAACGTATGAATACGTTCCTTCTTTGGTTCCCTTCTCTACATCAACTTTATATGCATTCTCAACAAACATTTTATTTAAATCAGAAAGTTTCTCTATTTCTTCACCTGTTAATACAATGCCTGATTCCTTATCTTCACAAATCTTTTTTATAGACTCAACCTGTTCATTTCTATATATTGCATTAACATCAATATTATAAATCTGGATAGAATTATTCTTGACAATAATATACGCATCAGGATATTCAGGGCAATCCACAACCATGTACTTACCATCAGCGATTCCCTTAGTCTGTTTTTTGGTAAATCTCAGCACTATCACTAACACCGCAATCAGTAATGCAGCAACTATACCAAATGCAATCCATTTTTTCTTCATATATTATTTCCTTTTATATGTATCATACTTTTTCAATGCGGAGTCCAAATACACTTTTACCTGTGATGGGAAGTCTGCCAATGCCTTATCTGTAGCTACGGTATACACCCTTCCTCTGTTATCCTGAAATGTTATCTTTTTTGTATTATATGTATTGGATAAAACTGACATCGTTCCTGATAAAGAACCAATCTTTTTGTAACTATAAAAATCAAAAAATCCAACTTTTGCCAGTTTTACATTTTCTTTATACATATTAACCTGAATCGACTTCCCTCCTGATGCATAATTCTTTTGTGAATTACTAGTCCCACATCCTACAAGTGCCGCCATAATAATTACTGATGCTACCAATGTCATTAAAATTTTTTTCATACTCTGCTCCTAACCAATTTTTTATTTTAAATTATCATAATTTATATACTATGTCAATGTTAAATTTCCTTGAGTTTCCGTATTTTTATGCACAAAGCCACGTTTTCATAGGCATAGTTATAATCAACAACTTTCAAAAAATGCCCACAATATAAGGAATCCTTTCCTGTTTTGTAGTAAAATTAAGGTGTCAAATCAAAAAAATACTAAATAAAAATCAGGAGGACTCATTATGCTTAATTCTACAACATTAATGATAAGTAGGTCTTATATATTCTACCTGACTTACTTTTTCATCTTTTTCAATTTCAGCTACTATTGTTTTTATCTCTGACTCATTTTTTATATTTTTAATACGCATCTTACAAATAAAAATATTTTTCTGCGGAACAACAACCACTTCATCAGGATTTTGCTCTTTATATTTCTTTATGTCTTCGGAAAAATTTGTATAACCTACCTCTTCAACGGAATATTTATCTTTTATGGAAGCAACAATTCCATTCTCACACTGTTCCTCATTATCTGCTTCATAGTAAAAACTTAATACAATCTCATCCTTGTATTTTAAAGTTTCCTCACTTTCTTCCGTTATGATAACTGGCTCATCCTGCTTTTCATATGGGTATGACATTTTTACTAACCCTACATTTTTAATTTCACCCATACCCTGCTTAATTTTTTCTGCTTCTGTCTCATCTTTTATATTATCCAACAGGAGTGTGCAGATTGTTACTTTACCGGTTTCGATGTTAAACATATTTTCATTCAAATCATATTTATCCCTGAATTCATCAACCTGTTCTTCATCTGTCTTATATTCTTCTGACAATATCTCATACTTATCTCCCAGCCATTCGTGCAGTTTCTCTTTACATGAAGATACATCCGAAGATTCAAAATATATAACCAGTTCAAGTATTTTTCCCGTATTACTGTTGCTTTTACCACAACCTGTCATCATAACAATTGCAGCAACTAAAGCAAATATAAATCCTAATTTTTTCATTATTCATTACCTCCTTATTTTTTAAGGCACCCCTCCCATTTTCAGGTCAGGATGCCTTAAATTAAAATTATTTAATAATCTTCTTCATTCTCTCGATGGCTTCTACGGTATTTTCGTATGTTCCGAATGCTGTCAGTCTGAAGTAGCCCTCGCCGCTTGGTCCGAATCCTGAACCCGGTGTTCCTACAACATTGGCATTTTCAAGAACATAGTCGAAGAATTCCCATGAAGTCATTCCGTCTATTGTCTTTAACCAGATATATGGAGCGTTGACACCGCCTGATACAGAGTATCCGGCATTCTTAAGTCCGTCCTTGATTACCTTTGCATTTTTCATGTAGTAAGCAACCTGTTCCTTAAGTTCTGCCTTGCCGGCTTCGGAATATACCGCTTCTCCGGCTCTCTGCACGATATAAGGTGCTCCGTTATACTTAGTGCCGTGTCTTCTTGCCCAGAGAGCATTAAGCTTCACACCGTCACATTCAAGTTCTTTTGGAATTACGGTATAACCAAGTCTTACACCTGTGAATCCTGCATTCTTTGAAAAACTCTTGAGCTCGATAGCGCATGTCTTGGCACCGTCACACTCATAAATTGTATGAGGGACATCCGCATCCGATATATATGCTTCATAAGCTGCATCATATATGATAAGTGATTTGTGCTCGTTAGCATAATCAACCCATTTCTGAAGTTCTGTTTTGTTAATTGTAGCTCCCGTAGGATTATTAGGGAAGCAAAGATATATTATGTCAGGTACTTCCTTTGGAAGCTCGGGAGCGAAATTATTTTCTTCCTTGCAAGGCATATATATAACATTACTCCATGTTCCTGTTGTACTGTTATAGTCGCCTGCTCGTCCTGCCATAACGTTAGAATCCACATATACAGGGTATACAGGATCACCTACTGCAATTCTGTTATCAAGTCCAAGTATCTCCTGGATATTACTTGAGTCGCATTTTGCACCGTCCGATACAAATATTTCATCAACGGCAATATCAACGCCTCTTGTCTTATAGTCGCCGTCAGCTATTGCCTTACGCAAAAATTCATATCCAAGGTCTGGTGCATATCCGTGAAATGTTGCTGCATTACCCATTTCATCAACTGCTGCATGCATTGCCTTAATAATTGTAGGTGCAATCGGCTGTGTTACGTCGCCGATACTTAATTTGATTACCTTTTTGTCGGGATGAGCGCTTTTATATTCCCTTTCCTTTCTTCCTACTGTGGAAAAAAGATAACTTCCAGGTAATTTAAGGTAGTTTTCATTAATTTTGAACATATTGTTTCCTCCGGAATATTATATATTTTATCGGTTCCATTCACCGGTAAATACAATATTGGCAGGTCCTTCCATATAAACAACGTCAGCTTCCCGGTCCCATGTTATCTTTAAGTCACCGCCCAGAAGCTTTACTGTTACGCTGTCATTGCAAAGACCGTTAAGAATAGACGCCACCGCTACCGCACATGCGCCTGTTCCGCAGGCAAGAGTCTCTCCTGAGCCTCTTTCCCATACTCTCATTGAAAGAGTATCTCTGTCTATAACTTCGACGAACTCTGTATTGACCCTGTCAGGGAAAATACTGTCATTTTCAAATACAGGTCCGATTTTTTCTATTTCAAGATTCTTAATATCATCCATGTATGTAATACAATGAGGATTACCCATTGACACACAGGTTATCCTGTAGGCATTGCCGCCAAAAATAAATTCCTTGTCAATAACACCGTCCCCGTCCGCTTTGACAGGTATAAGGGCAGGAGTAAATTCAGGCTTACCCATATTAACCCTGACTGACTTCACTGCTTTGTTTTCAACATTGAGACTAAGGTATTTTATTCCTGCTAAGGTATCCACGGTTATTTCTGTCTTATCGGTAAGGCCGTAATCATATACAAATTTGCCGACGCACCTTATTCCGTTGCCGCACATCTTTCCCTGGGAACCGTCTGCATTATACATTTCCATAAAAAAATCTGCTTTATCAGAAGGTTTGATAAGAATAAGTCCGTCAGAACCGATTCCAAAGTGTCTGTCACTTACTTCAATCGCAGTCTTTGAAGGATCAGCAATCTGCTCCTCAAGACAATTTACATATACATAGTCATTTCCAAGACCTTCCATCTTAGTAAATTTCATAGGTTACCTCTTTCTATCAGCATCTGTACAGACATATTACCATGCCCGCTGTCTCTACAAGGCTGTTACCACTGTCCATACTGCATTTCTGCAGATACGCATGTGCTTCAGACTCTGACATATTATTTCTGTCCATCAGTACACTTTTTGCTTCTTTAATTATTTTTCTGTCTTCTTCGGTTCTGAATTTTGGTACAACTCTGTCCTTCTTGCGGCGCCTTGTCTGTGCTTCAAACATCATATGAACTGTATTTAACAGATCAAAAATTTTGAGAGGAGTACCAATTTTAATAATATGGGTATCCTCTCCATCAAGCCAGTGGCCTTTAGATGCCACCAAAAGCATCTCAAAGCCATCCGGCAAATCTTCTTTTAACTGTGTGTAGTACATATCCGTAAAACGGTAACTGCATACCACAATTCCTTCATTCAACTTATTTACATACTCAAGTGCCTGTGCGCCACTTGTACATACATAATCAACATTAATACCATTTTTAACAAGAACAGCTTTAATTTTATTGCCATCATCCAGCTTTGGGAAAACAACTACAACGTTCTCCATATTACTGCCTCCGGTGATTGGATATTAATATGTACTCAGATACTGGTTGACTTCCCATTCACTTACGGCAACCTTGTATGATTTCCATTCCGCCTTCTTAGCTTCGATATATTTTTCTGCTGTCTCTTCACCAAGGAATTCCATGATGAGTTCATCTTTTTCAAGGTGCTTGACTGCATCAATAAGAGTCTCAGGAAGACTGTCAATTCCTCTTTCTCTTCTTTCTTTCTTAGTCATGGCGTAGATGTTCGCATCAACGCTGTCACAGACTTCTAATTTATTCTTGATTCCATCAAGTCCTGCAATAAGGCATACAGCAAGTGCAAGATATGGATTAGCTGTCGGATCCGGATTACGAAGTTCTACTCTTGTTCCCTTTCCTCTGGCTGCCGGAATTCTGATAAGAGGACTTCTGTTTTTAGCAGACCATGCTATATAAACAGGTGCTTCGTATCCGGGAATAAGTCTCTTATATGAATTAACGAGAGGATTGGTTATTGCAACAATTCCGTTAATATGCTTCATAAGCCCTGCTATAAAATGGTATGCTTCTTCACTTAATCCATTCTTACCATTCTCATCAGCAAATACATTCTTACCATCTTTTTCAAGAGACATATTGATGTGCATACCTGAACCTGCCATATTAGCTTTAGGCTTAGGCATGAATGTCGCATGCAGTCCATGTCTCTGGGCGATGGTCTTAACAGCAAGTTTAAATGTCATAATTGAATCCGCTGTCTTGACTGCTTCACCATATTTGAAATCAATCTCATGCTGTGCAGGTGCACACTCATGATGGGATGCTTCAATAACAAATCCCATATCTTCAAGTGTAAGTACCATATCACGTCTTGCATTTTCTCCGAGATCATTAGGTCCCAGGTCAAAATATGCAGCCTGATCATTAGAATTGGTTGTAGGTGCCCCGTTCTCATCCACGTTAAATAAGAAAAATTCGCATTCAGGTCCTACATTGAATGTGTATCCCATCTTCTCAGCTTCTGCCATCGCTTTCTTAAGGATATGCCTTGGATCTCCTTCAAATGGTGTACCGTCAGTCTTATAAACATCGCAAATTAATCTTGCAACTTTACCTGTCTGTGGTCTCCATGGGAATATAACAAAACTGTCAAGATCAGGACGAAGACACATATCTGATTCCTCAATACGGGCAAAGCCGTCAATTGATGAACCGTCAAACATCATCTGATTATCAAGTGCTTTCTTTAACTGGCTCTTAGGAATTGCAACGTTCTTAAGGATACCGAAAAGATCGGTAAACTGAAGTCTGATAAACTCAACGTCGTTCTCCTCTACAAACTTAATAATGTCCTCTTTGGAATAATGGCTCATTTAAGTTCCTCCTAATGTTATCATATATTTTAAGGCTTACGCCTCACAACCTTTTAACGTTATGTTATCAATGGATATCTAAAAAGTCAACATAAGTTTCAGTTTAGAAATAATTTTTTAATCTGAGACAACTCTGTCACGTCCCTCTTTTTTTGCATGATATAATCTGTTGTCTGCTGTACATAATACTTTATCAACAGAGTCACCGTTTCCTGTTGCCACACCTATACTTATGGTAATTTTGATTGCCTTATCGTCATACTCAACACGCATTTCACGTATGGCTTCTACAAGCATTTCAAGATAAGTTAATGTAGTTTCCATATCACAGCCTGTATATACAAGCAGAAATTCCTCACCACCCCACCTTGCAGCAAAACCTTTTCCGGCCATACTTTTCTTCATAATCTGTGCAACGCTTACCAGCACTTCATCGCCTGCGGTGTGTCCGTATGTATCATTAACTTTTTTGAAAAAGTCAATATCCGCTATCGCAAGGGTATACGGTTCCCCCGTCTTTATATATTGCTCCGATATGTTTTTAAGATTCTGGTTGCAATATCTCCTATTATATAAATCAGTAAGTGAATCTTTAACTATAAGATTTCTCAAAGACCTCTGCATATTTACGCTTGCCTTTGCAACATCTCCTATTTCATCTTCCCTTGCCAGGGCTTCCCGGTTCATTTCAGCTTTAAGATTGCCGCCTGTAACTTCCCCGAGGAAATTTCTTATATGTTTGAAATTCTTATTAAGTTTACCAAAGTAAAGATAATTCAGATACGTAATAATCACAACACCGGCAATAATAATCGCAATAAGCGGAATTACCTGTTTTGCAAATTTTGAATGAATCTGATTTGCCGGCTTCAGTATACATATTGCACCTATTATATTCTCGCTTCCGTTATGGACCGGCAGATAATATGCAAAAAAACGTTCTTCTTCTATTCTTACATCGTCATAAAACATAGTGTATCCATTGTCAAGAACATCCTTTTTGATTGCCGAATTCATTTTACTTCCGGTAATTCTTTTATTATCACTGTATAAGGTTGTAATCATCCTTATGTCATTGTAAAAAATTGTTATCTCAAGTCCCGTATCCTCTTTTATGTTATCAATAAAATCATTGGTAAGATAATGTTCTCCTTTCTTAAGAGCCATAAGGTTCTCCGCCTTAACCAATTCATAATATCCGGGATACATAACATCATAAGTATTGGCTAATGTATATGCCTCGTTTTCCATTCCTGACCGAATCTCATAATATACATTCTTCTTAATCAGAATATAGCTTATACCTGCCATAACAATGCCGATAAAAAATACCGGTAATATTATTATGTAATTAAATGTGCCCATCAGGCTTTTTCTTTTTGTAGTTTTTTCCATAGTATAATTCCCCACTCTGTTTCCACACATAATGCAACTTCTGCATTTCCCTATCTGTAACAAATGGCAAGGATATTCCTTGCCATTTAGTTATTATATTCAGTCTTTGTATTTATCCTTTAAATCGTCTACATCTGATTTGCCAAATGTCTCAAGCGGTTTGCTGAGAATCCTTTCAAGGTCCTCTGCTTCTTTGTTCTTCTGTGCCTTTCTTGCTTTCCACCACTTAAACAGTAATGAAATAACAACGATAGCACCTACAACAGATACTATAATTATAACAACGTACCTGATTCTGATAGGTCCTTTCATTATCTCTTTACCGGCTCTTGTAAATATCTTGGCAAGCATCTCTTCAACGCTTATAGATGCATCACCGTTATAGTAGTAGTCATATGAAGACTCAAGAATAGACTTTGCATTTTCATCCATAACCACTTCCGTCTGCTTACCGCATATATAGAATGCCTTTCCATCCATTAATGACGGATAATCATTCTTGCACGCAAAGTACACGAAAAGGAGATGTCCTTCATCTGAACCGAACAACTCATCATAAAGAGCTTCTGCTTTTGCATACATATAATCATAATTTTTAAAATCATAATCTGATTTATATTCTGCAAGATATACTAAAGGCTGTACACCTGTTTTCTTATAGAAGCTTTCAAGACCGTCTCTAAGCTTACTTCCTCTTCCTAACCAGCCAAGTTCGTCAACAAACCATGTGTTGGAATATGTAGTGTTGGAAGTGTCCATCTTCTCACGTTTCTCGTTACTCTTGGTAATATTACCGCCTAACGAACCACCTAACGCTGTAAATAAGCCTCCGATAAAAATCATCGCAAATATAAGGAAACCAAACATACATCCGCATGGTGATGAACCACGCGAACCATAGTACACCCTTCTTGTCGGCCGTCCGTAATACGAGCTTCTTGAACCTCCGTAATATGATGAACGGTGGCTTGGACCTCTTGAAAATCCTCCACCGAAACTACTTGAACGTTCTCCGCCGAAACTGCTTGAACGTCCTCCGCCGCCAAAACTTCCGCCTGAACGGCCTCCTCCAAAACTTCCTCCTGAGTGGCCTCCGCCACCGCCTCCTCTTGCCATATTAATTCTCCTCCTTTAATCATCATTAGTTGCCAATAAATATTTGTCAGCAAAAATATAATATGGTAATGGTTTATCATGAAGATAACCCTGTACTGCGTTACATCCGCAACTGTACACGATGCTTTCTTCCTCTCTGTTTTCAATACCTTCGCAGATAATTTCAAAATCAACCTCTGTAAAGGTATGTATGAGATTCTTCATTATTGTCCGACCGGTCTCTCCGTGGAGACTGTTAAGTACAAAACCTCTGTCGAACTTGATTATGTCAACGGGTATCTTTCCTAACATGTACAGTGAATTATAGCCAGAGCCAAAATCATCCATACTTATTTTATACCCTTTTTCTTTTAGAAAATCAATTTGTTTTGTGATTTCTGTAATATTTTCGCAAAAGACCGTCTCCGTCAATTCAAATTCAAAATACCCGGATGGAACACCTGATTCAACTATTGCCTGATGAATACTGTCAACGAATCCCTGTTCTAACAGGTCAACCCTGGAAAGATTAAGGGATATTGTTGTAAGCGGCCTTCCTTCGTCCATCCATTTTTTCTGAATTGCAATCAGCTTTCTGATTACGCACCCATCAAGCTTTGAAATTAAATGGGTTCTTTCAAGTATATCTATATACATTCCCGGAGGTATTATATTTCCGTCATTATCCATTATCCTTGAAAGTGCTTCGCCGCCGATAAGGCGTTCATCATCTATTGAAAATTTTGGTTGTATGTACACTTCTATTCTGTTATTCTCCAAAGCTGAATAAAACATAGGAATTATTTTGGCTTCATCAACAGCTTTCTTTTCCATATCTGCCCTGAAAATTGCAATATAGGTAAGATAATTTGCCTTAATACTACGTCTTGCATATTGTGACTTGTCAATTATTATCCCGATGTCTTCATCTCTGTCTTCTACATAATATGCACCGAGGTAAAGTCTTATTCGTGCCAAAGGGAATTCCATATTCGTCTTCTCACTGAAACGGGATAGCATATCGTTATATTTTGCCTTGAATACTTTCTCCGGCAATCCTTCTGCTTCAATCAACATGATAATATGGTCAACATATATTCTGTATGCCAGTACACAGTCAGCGTTATTATGGCAGAAACATTCCACCATTCTACTGATAAGCCGGTCACCTTCTCTATAACCATACATCCGATTAAAATATTTAAAATTACTTATATCAAGTGAAATCATTACAGGTCTCTTCAGTTGGTTTCTAATTAATTCCTGAGCCTGCCTTACAAAATATCTGTCATATGGCAGCCTTGTGAGTTCATCAAGAAAAATTCCGTCATAGCAAATCAAGTATTATTCCTCCAGGCATTGTATAGGTTGTTTCTTAAGATACTTGTCCTCAAATATATCTCTTTCAAGAGGCTTGTCATACAGAAAACCCTGAACGTTATCACAACCACATTCAAAAATAAGCTTTTCCTGTTCCTTTGTCTCTATTCCTTCACAAATCACATCATAATTAATCTGTCTGAATACATGTATCAGACTTTGCAGTATCCGGTAAACTGCTTCATTATTCATACTATTGCTTATAAAGCCCTTGTCAAATTTAATAATATCTACCGGAAGTGTACCCAGTGTGTTAAGTGTACTGTATCCAACTCCGAAATCATCCATGCTTACTTTGAAGCCATAGTTTCTAAGCTTGGAAATTTCTCTTATAATTGTGTCTGAATCCGCAAAAAATAAGGACTCTGTCAGTTCCAGTTCTACATATTCCACAGGAATATTGTAACGTCTAAACTCATTATATATATTATCAGCCACATTGCTCTCATAAAAATGCATTCTTGAAAGATTAATTGACACAGGAACCACTTTCCATCCCATATCAATCCACTTTCTGACGGAAGCAAAAGCTTCCCTCATAACATAACGGTCAAGTTCCACAACCTTACCGCTGTTCTCAAGAACCGGGATATATGTATCAGGGTACAGCATCTTGCCGTTGCTGTCATAAATTCTGCTAAGTACTTCAGCACCATTAATTTCATAGGTCCGGATATTAATCTTTGGCTGATAGAAGGTCTTAATATTGCCATTCTTAATTGCTGTATCAAATACGGCAAGTATCTTAGCATCTTCCTCTTCCTTATCCATCATGTCGTCTGAAAAGATTACACTGGATACACAATAATTACCCTTAGCCCTGCGTCTTGCAACGTTAGCCTTATCTATGCAATATATTAAATCATCATTATATTTATCAATAAAAAGTATACCATTGTTAAGGTGAAGCATAATTGAAGGATATTTTCTGTTATTATCTTTAACAAAATCCCTGCTGTATCTGTCCACACGGCTGCAAAATGCCGTCTTATCTCCGTTATATTTAAAAAGGCTGATTATATGATCCGAATGGGTCCTGCAGGTGGAAACGTTTCCATCAACACTATTACTGATCAATGCTATCAAATCCCGTAATAATTCATTAGCTTTACTATATCCGTAAATATGATTAATGTACTTAAAGTTACTAATATCCGTCGCTATCAGAACATAATGCCCCGGTACAAAATTATTAGCTAACTCTTCCCTCGCTATCCCAATAAAACTGTCATAGATTGGTAATCCCGTCACAGTATCAAGCTTCTCAATATTTTTCATATAATATTCACCTTTTAAAGATATTCAAACACGATCTTTAGTCTAAGTAGTATATTAACACAGATATAAACTAACGTCCATATCAATTTCCCTTTTCTTCTGAAGATTTTATCATTTTTCTTGTTTCAAAATAAGATTCCTTACTAAGTTTTATAACATGTCCAACTATCCTTCTTATCATACGTCTGGTTTCTTTTTCAATTCCGTTATAGGACTTTATGATAGCAGTGGCAGTTGTAAAAAAGCCTTCTTTAAGACCTGTAACCGTGTCAAAACCGTCCCTTAATATACGGAATACGATTTCTATAAAAAGTTCCCTTTCTTCTTCACTTATTCCATTAATCCATGTCTTATTTGCCTGGCTGAATACCATGCTGAAATTTTCAAAGCTGTCTGCAGTAACAAAATGTGTACCCTTGACCTGCCATGAAATTCCCGCATGCTGCATAAGTCCTTTTTCAGAGCTTTCAACTATTACGCAATTATCATCACGGAACATTATCATTCCCACTATAGATGCCTTAGGATTGTAATTTTCGACTATTTTTGCCATAGTCTGGTATTCAGTTGTCTTGACATATTCCTCCAGGAATCCGGGTCCGTCAAAATTATGTATTCTTACGACCCTGTCCCTGTGCTTATAACCTTCAGTCATTGCCGCATATACTGCAAGGTTTCCTCCCTTGGAATGCCCTCCGATATATATTTTGCCATCATAATCATTAAAAATCCTGCCAAGATAACTTTCTGCCTCTACCTGTGCTTCAACAGGCATTGTATAACACGCCTTAAAATCTTCTTCCCATCCTGCTAAAGAATCATCTGTGCCGCGAAATGCCACATAATACAAATCATCATGGATTACAATAGTCACTGCGCCAAACTGTTTGGATATTTCGGGATCAAAATCAGCATGATAATACTTTATTTTTAAATTCTTAAACCTGTCACAATTCATCATACCTTTAAAAACCCGGCAGCAATTCTTTAATAATTCTGTATATCCCCTTATCTCTTCTTCACTATGGATATCAAAAAATCTGTTTCCTGCTTCAAGAACACTCATCTCTCCTGACATATCATCAATAACACCCTCTAACGGAATGTATGCAAATTGCGAAAAAATCAACCCATCAACTTCATTAACAGGAATCATATCAAAAGTAACGTCGCCCCTCCACTCCATGTAATCCATTATATCTGCCATTTACAAAAACCTCCCAATAATACCAAGTATCATCATATGAACAGGATAAAATACATAAAAGAACCATTTTATTCTGTTACCGTATTTACCCTTTTCTCCATTATACAAGAAGATAAAAACAAGTGAAAAAACTGCTGCCAGAGAGCTTATGCTTTCGCCATATAAAGTCATTATAAGCGCGGCCGTAAAATAGTATCCTGTGCCTTTGTTATATCTCATGTAATAAAACACAAATACAAGAGCCACTCCACAGTAGGAATAGTCTGACCTTATTAAAAAAGCAAGCGCCATTCCCACAACAGCTGTCAGGAAATGCAATATGCCAAAGCCCAGTCCCTTTTTATCGTAATATCTGCACACGTACAGTACGAGAAGTGCTATCGTAAACGTAAACAGAACATTAACTGAACCGGTGTATATTATTCTGCCTCCTGTCATCATATTAAATGGTATTTCGGATATAAAAGCAAAACTCATTATTCTTAATAAATATTTCTTTTCATCCTTTGTATAGAAAAAACCTTCCGCTATTAAAAAAGCAAAAAGTGGGAAAGATATTCTTCCGATTCCTCTCAGCACATTGTATACACCTGTATCAATATGTCCGTACATAATATAGCCTATATGATCAATAAGCATTGTTACCAGTGCAATAATTTTAACTGCCTCTGAATTAAGAACTTTTTTCATAATTTACCTCATATATAATTCATTCTAAATCAATAATATGATATAATCAAGAGCGGAGGTTCTGCAATTATGTTTAAATATGAGACTCATTTACATACAAAAGAAAGCAGCCGCTGCGGTTCAACAAGTGCTGCAGAATATCCTGCTTATTATAAATCATTAGGCTACAGTGGTATATTTATAACAGACCATTTTTTTAACGGCAACTGTCGTATTTCCAATGACCTTCCCTGGGAAGACAGAGTCAATATGTTCTGCCGCAGTTATGAATTAGCAAAAGAAGCCGGAGATGCCATTGATTTTCCTGTATTTTTCGGCTGGGAAGCCAATTTTGACGGCGATGAATTTCTGATTTACGGACTTGATAAAAAGTGGCTTTTAGGCCATCCTGACATAATGTCTTACAGCCGTGCAGAACAGTATGACGTAATTCACAGGGATAACGGGCTGGTAGTACAGGCACATCCGTTCCGCGAGCGGGACTACCTTAACACGATATATCTTAACCCCGAGACATGTGACGCCATGGAGGGATATAATACATTTAACCACATGTATAACAACCATAATGCTGAGATATATTGCAGGGAACATAATATATTCATGACAGCAGGATCAGACCTGCATAAAATCGGCAGTGCAGAGAATGACCGCCTTTACGGCATGGAGTTTGACACACCTCTTTCCAATGAAGGAGACTATGTAAAACGTATTCTTAACAGGGAAGGGCACATAGCGGTTCCCCATGCCCACAGAGTACCTGATAACTACACCATAGAAACCAAATTACCTGTGGTTACGAACCACAGGTAATCTATGTAACTATTCTCTTTCTTTTCCGTAATGGATAAGTGCAACTATATCAGGTCCCGTATGTGCTCCTATTATCGGGCTTAACATCGTTACTCTTACCGTAGCCTCCGGATATTTTTCAAGAATCATTTCCTTAAGTGCCATTGCATCTTTCATATTATCCGCACACGATATATATACAGGATATTCTATATGCATGTCAAAACTTTCCGAAAACCTGTCAAAGAGTGCTTTCACGGCAAGCTTGTTGCCCCTTTTCTTATCAATATTTTCAAGATGGCCTTCCCTGTCTATTCTAAGCACCGGCTTGATATTAAGTGCGGTTCCTATAACAGCAGTTGCGGCTGATACCCTTCCGCCCCTTTTAAGGTATATAAGATCCTCCACTTCAAACCAATGATTGATTCTGGTTGCGTTATTTCTGAGCCATTCCGCATTTTCCTTGCAATTCATTCCTTTTTCGCGATTCATTCCCGCAATTTCACATAAAATGCCCATTCCTCCTGTTGCTGAAAGCGAATCCACAATCTCAATTTCCGCATCTTCATAATCTTCTTTAAGATTATTGGCTGCAAGAAGGGCTGATTCGTAAGTATTGCTTAATCCGCTTGATAATGAAATATATATCAAGGACTTTCCCTCTTTTACAAAGGGTTCAAATACTTCATAATAATTGTTAGGGGTAATCTGACTTGTATGTGTTTCTATCTTATTACGGAGTTTTTCGTAAAAATTGTGCATCATCTCCTCCGTTTCAGGCTGTTCACAGTAAAATGTGTCCGTGCCTAACACATATTCCATCGGTACGAATCTGATATCGTACTTTTTAAGCATTTCCTTATCTATATCCGTAGATACATCAGTAAAAATTAAATAATCTGCTCCCATTTTTCCTCCTACGTTATTTATTCATATATTTTTCCCAACGGACATCATTCCATCCGGTAGAATCAAAGTTTTGCCGGATACATTCGGCATAGTAATTAAGTTTTGCTGTAAGGTGCGGGGTCTTTTCCCAATACACATATTTCTCGTCAGACATTATATTTTCCCATATCTTTGCCCTGTCCTCTGACGGATAAGTCATTGAATATGTGTCCACAAAATATGAATTTGCGCAATCTTCACCATTAGAACCGTAAGCATATATCTCATCGCCGTAATTCCCATACAAATCATAAGTGTCTGTATATATAGATCCTCCTGTTACAGATAATGGGTTATAGCTATTCCAGATATTCTCATCCATATAACCATTATATGTAAGAGTATCATCTATACAATGACCTAATTCATGATGAATTGTAGTTCTTGCGACCGTAAAATAAGTAAAATCCACCACAATAACGGATTCATTGCCTATCTCCAGCTGGAAACCACCTGCGGTGTTCAGTGTCTCCGATGATATTCCTATCAGATCCGCTGCGATATAAAAATGTATCGTATCATAATTCCCATATCCGATCTGTCCTACAAACCCTTCAGGGTATTTTGACAATTCTTCATCAAGGATATCCAAAGCATTGTTAACATAATCATAATCGGTAAGTGCTCTTATTGCGTATCCGCCGATGATATTGCTGCATTCTTCGCCTATGCTTATTTTTATATTATATTTGTCCTCAATATCTTTTACCCGGTCATTCAGTGGAAGAAGTCCGTCAGATAATTTACCCGGTACAAACAATTCAGGATCATATAATTCTGCCATAGATGCAACCGATGGAAAGTCTTCATCTGCACCATATATTTCTATATTAACATTATATTCACTGTTCCGGGTTATATCCCATTCAAAATAATAGTTGCCTGAATTGCCATCACTTAGTACAATCATAATCCCATTATCGTTAAGATATACCGGCTCAACCTGAGATATGAGATATCCATTCACGGCATCATCAAACATTGTTCTGATGTCAAGCCTTGTAATTCCTTTACACTTGTAATTATAACCGTCAAACAATGTCATTTCAACATATTCTCCGTTATATCCATAAAAAAATATATCTCCGTTATCCAATACCTTGAAGTAAATATCCTGTGTCTCTCCACTATATCTGATATTGCAGATTTTGTCATCCGGAAGATATACTTTCCAATTATGAATGTCTGAAGAATCCTTTCTTTCTTCCCATATTATGCCATTACCCGAAGTAGTATCAAAATAAACATCTGTCCCGGTGTATCTGTTCAGATATATAAATTCCCCGGTATCCGTCCTGAAGATACCATTATAGGATTTAAGGTCTGTTCCTATTCCCGATACCGATACATAATCAATACTGTTCATATCGGTAAAAACGCCGTTAATTGCCGTTATCAGCAGTTTGTTATGAGGCTTTACATTGCTGACTGAGCCATTCTCCGGATTATACATACATATTTTATTTCTTTCAAAGTAATATATTCTGCAGCCGTTTTCGGAAAAATAACCCTGATTATCGTAATCGCATTTAAAATCAAATAATTTATTAAGGCTGTAATCATAATATGTGCCTTCCGTACCACCGTAGCAGTTCTTAAGACATCTTATACCGCCTCTGTCAAAAACAACATTAAGGAATTCCTTTCCCGGCACAAAATCTTTTATAATTTCCTTATTTTTAATATTGATTACTGCTATGTGTATTTCATATATATCCATTCCGTAATTATGATTATTTTCTTTTTCGCCTTCATTATATACCCTGGTCACAAGTGAATATGCAACAATCATTTTTCCATCACGGACAGCCACATCATTAAAATAAAAATCTTTGTCATTGATACGGGATTGATACATATTCATTCCAATACGGGACACATCCCCCGTTTCATTGGTAATTTCACCCTTGTTACGGATATCTATCCCCGTGTAAGTATTTTTGATAAAATTCTTGGTTGTCTCAACTTCACTTACCGCTGTTATATCTTCCATTGAAGGATTAATTATTTTATCTTTACAATCCTTACCGCAGCCATTCAAAAAAAGTGCTGCAGCTATCCCCAGAACGCCGATTTTCCATAATTTCATACAAATCTCCTTGATATTGATTTTTGCCTTGTGGTGGCTGCATTACATTTATGGAAACGTCAGATGCTTTATCCATCGCCGTCAGCACCATATGCTCCATATTATCGGTCCGGTTTGTTTTCTGTGTCTGATGTTTTATAGTCAGACACGATTTTTTTCATACCTGCTACTGTCTCCATATTAGCTTTGGTCATTGCCACGGTATCTTTCATTGCTGCATCAAATTTATCTACCATATCTGCCACCGTAATTATCTCGGCACTGTTTTCTTCTGCTGCCGAACTTACAGACTCTATCGATGTCCTAAGTTCTTCAACTGACTCTCCGTACTTCTTAACTATATCAGATAAATTTTCCATATCGCGGTTCATAATTTCAGCATCACTTGCAAATTGTCTGTTTGTCTGTGAATAGTCACTGTAATCTTTAAGTACATTGTCCCTTATATATGCAAGCATTTGTGCTGAAATTGATTCAAGTCCTTCTATAGCCTGCATTACCGTGTTACTTACGACCTGTATCTCATTAGCTGCCTTATTGGTACTTTCTGCAAGAGTGCTTATCTCTGATGCAACTACCGCAAATCCCCTGCCTGCTTCTCCTGCCCTTGCTGCCTCTATGCTTGCATTAATTGCAAGAAGATTAGTCTGATCAGAAATCGCAAGTATGTCATTGGACAATGCATTAATCTTTTCAACAGACTTTGCATTAGCATCCTCTGTCTCGAGTTTCCTGCTCATAATTTCATAATTGTCTGATGCTTTAGCCTTTGCTTCATCAGAATGTTTTGCAATTTTTCCGGAAATATTGTTGATTTTCTTTGCAAGTTCTGTATTTTTTTCGGTGAGTTCAGCTATTTTTTCGGTTCCCTGACAAAATTCTGTCACTTCGTTAAAAGCGGTTGCCGTTGACGCAGCTATTTCTTCTGTGGCTGCTACCATATTATTCATATCATCATTGATTAATGTTACCTTAGCTTCTGCATCACTCATAACATTTCCAATAGATGTCATACTTTCATTAATATTATCTGTACCTTTTGCTATATTATTAATAATATATTGTACTCTGTCCAAAAGTTTGTTAAGCCCGCTGCCGAGAATCTCAAGTTCATCCCCGGAATGTATATCAAGCTTGCGGGTAAGGTCACCATTCTCGCTTCCCAATTCTTTAATTGTCGTATTAATATTTCTGAAATTACGTCTTAGCGTCAGTGACTCAAAGAAATACAATAAAAGAACCGCAGCAAATACCGCACCTGCCACAAAGCATATATGCTTTACATAACCTGTAACCTCTTTATTGATATCAGCGGTATTCATAGCCACAACTACTGCCTTGCTGTTTTCATCAATATATATGCTTTCTACATCTTCCGTTTCGGAATATTTATCCGCAAGTTTCTTAAAATCATCATAACTGCTGCTGTTCTCACCCTTGGCTGCAATGTCCTCTATGACATCATCTCCAAGTTCTTCCTGTATTACACTGGCAATAAAAGCTGCCTTGCCATCCCTCTCCTCTTTAATTGAACTGCTCATGCTTTTCTTTGATACAATGCTTATTGCCAATGCGGTAAACAATGTGGATATAATTATAAAAAAGCACATCTTTCCCACTATACTTGATTTACGTGTCCTCATATGTAATCCTCCGGATTTATTTATAGTTTCATAATTTATACACCAATACACTTGTATATATGATACCAAATTACCAACATAATCTCAATGATAAGTTATTTTAAGGCAGAAAAAAGCCTCCCTCTGTGGCAAACTACGCCACGAAGGGAGACCCCCATAGTATCTGTACAGAATTATTTCACATTAAATGCTTTAATTCCCGGATATATTGCTGATTCACCAAGTTCTTCTTCAATTCGCAGTAACTGATTGTACTTGGCTACTCTTTCACTTCTTGATGGTGCTCCTGTCTTTATCTGACATGTGTTAAGAGCCACTGCAAGGTCTGCTATTGTTGTGTCCGCCGTTTCTCCTGAGCGGTGGCTTGATATAGCGGTATAGCCTGCTTTATGTGCCATCTTAATTGCCTCAAGTGTCTCTGATACCGAACCAATCTGGTTTAGCTTAATAAGAATTGAATTACCGCATCCAAGTTCTATACCCTTTGAAAGTCTTTCGGTATTGGTGACAAAAAGGTCATCTCCTACAAGCTGTACCTTATCTCCAAGTTCTTTTGTAAGAATCTTCCAGCCTTCCCAGTCTTCTTCGTCAAGACCGTCTTCAATAGAGATGATAGGATATTTATCTACAAGTTTCTTCCAATGCTCTACAAGTTCTGCAGATGTATATTCTGTACCTGCCTTTGGAAGTTTGTAATAACCTTTTCCTTTTTCACTCTTCCACTCTGATGATGCAGCATCCATAGCGATTCTGAAATCTTTGTATGGCTCGTAACCGGCTTTCTTTACCGCCTCAAGAATTGTCTCAATAGCTTCTTCGTCCGACTTAAGTGCAGGTGCAAAACCACCTTCATCTCCTACGCTTGTTGCAAGTCCTCTTTCTTTAAGTATTGCCGCAAGGTTGTGGAATACTTCTGAACACCATCTTAAACATTCTTTGAAAGAAGGTGCTCCTACAGGCATAATCATAAATTCCTGAACGTCAAGTCCTGATGAAATGGCATGGCATCCGCCGTTAATAATATTCATCATCGGAACAGGAAGTCTGTTTCCCGAAGCTCCGCCTAAAAATCTGTATAATGGAATATCAAGGGAAATTGATGCGGCTCTGCAGCATGCAATTGATACCGCAAGTATTGCATTTGCACCTAATTTTGATTTATCTTTTGTTCCGTCCGCTTTAATCATTGCCTTGTCGATTGCATATATGTCAGATGCATCCATTCCTACGATTGCATCATTAATTACAGTATTAATATTTTCTACAGCCTTTGAAACGCCTTTTCCCAGGTATCTTGCTTTATCATTATCCCTAAGCTCAAGAGCCTCAAATTCACCTGTTGACGCTCCGCTTGGTGCAGTTCCTCTTCCAACAGTTCCGTCAATAAGATATACTTCTGCTTCTACTGTAGGATTTCCTCTGGAATCAAGGATCTCCCTTCCGATTACTTTTTCAATTTCAAGGTAACTCATGGTTCATATCTCCTTTTCATTTCATCCTAAACTCCTTATGCGGGGATTTCCCGCATACACAGTATTGGCATTTACTGTTATAAGGAGTTCATAATGATTATTCACACTTAATTAGTCTTAACTAACTAGATATATATTATCATTCAAAAAAAATAAGTGCAAGATGACTAACTGATACAAATTTATCATCTTACACTATTTTTGACTGTTTTTATTAAATTATTCCGTTTTGAGCACGGCATTGTCTATTATTTCCCAGATATTTTCAAGTCCCTGTTTTGTTTCTGCCGAAAAGGGAACCAGTATTCCTTCTTTTGACATTCCAAGACCTTCTCTCAATATTTTTACCTGTTTCTGTATCTGGCTTCTTTTTATTTTATCCAGTTTAGTTGCAATAATTACAGGTTCATACCCTTCACTTACAATCCATTCATACATAAGTCTGTCATTTTCAGATGGAGCGTGGCGGATATCGATAAGAAGAAACACTCTTTGCAGTTGTTTTGAAGTGCTAAGATAGCGTTCAATCATCTTGCCCCATTTTGCCCTTGTCTCAAGGGTTGTCTTGGCATATCCGTATCCCGGAAGGTCCACGCAATAAAATACATTGTTGATATTGTAAAAATTAATTGTCTGTGTCTTACCGGGCTGCGAAGATGTCTTTGCATAGGATTTCCGGTTCATTATGGCATTAATCAATGAGGATTTTCCTACATTGGACTTGCCTGCAAAAGCGACCTCCGGAAGTGTATTTTCGGGAAGTTTACTTGTTATTCCGCATACATTTTCAAGATTTACACTTTTTATTACCATTTAGTCCTCCTTGCAAAGTGCTCTACGGATTACATCATCCATTTTCTTTACATAAATTATCTCAACATTTTCAAGAATTTCGGCTTCTATATCAAGAACATCTTTTTTATTTTTATCAGGAACAATAATCTTTTTTATTCCGGCATTTTTAGCTGCCAGAATCTTTTCTTTAAGTCCGCCTATAGGAAGCACATTACCATGAAGCGTTATTTCCCCGGTCATGGCATATTCATGGCTTACTTTACGGTTAGTATACGCGGACAGCATTGCCAGCGTCATTGTAATTCCTGCGGATGGCCCGTCTTTTGGCACCGCGCCCTCCGGAATGTGTATATGGATATCTTTATTTTCAAAAAGTTCCTTATCTATTCCATATTCCGATGCTTTGGATCTTATATATCCCAGTGCGACTATTGCCGACTCTTTCATCACATCTCCAAGCTGTCCTGTAAGCGTAATCTCGCCTTTACCGTCCATAATGCAGGCTTCCACATCAAGAGTCACACCTCCAACTGCTGTCCATGCAAGTCCTTTTACTATACCTACAGCATCGGATTTCAATGCTTCTTCTTTATCAAACTTAATGGTACCTAGATACTCTTTAAGATTAGAAGCTTTGATTTTGTTAGTCTGTGTCTCTCCGGAAACTATTTTTGCGGCTGCTTTTCGGCATACTGCAGCAATGCTTCTTTCTAATTCCCTGACTCCTGCTTCTCTTGTATATCCGTTAATTATACCATTTACCGCATCTTTACTGAATGATAGCTGTTTAGCCATTAAGCCATTTTTCTTAATCTGTTTTGGAATAAGGTGTTCTTTGGCTATATGAAATTTTTCAGTCTCTGTATAGCTGTTAATTTCGATAACCTCCATACGGTCAAGCAATGGCTTTGGAATTGTCTGTGTGTCATTTGCTGTTGCCATAAAAAAGCACTTTGACAAATCCACCGGTACTTCCATAAAATGGTCGTGAAACGCACTATTTTCGGCACTATCAAGTACCTCAAGAAGTGCTGAGGCAGTATCTCCTCTGCTGTCCGTTCCCACTTTATCAATTTCATCTAAAAGCATAAGCGGATTAAGTGTCCCTGCCTGGCTTATTCCTTCAACGATACGTCCGGGCATTGCACCTACATAGGTTCTTCTATGACCTCTTATCTCTGCTTCGTCCCTGACACCGCCAAGGCATATTCTGACATATTTCCGGTTTAACGCCCTCGCTACCGATATGGCAACGGAGGTTTTACCTGTTCCCGGCGGTCCTACAAGGCAGATAATAGGTGCATCGCTTTCTTTACTGAGACTTTTTACCGCAATAAACTCAAGAATTCTTTCTTTGACTTTGGCAAGTCCATAGTGGTCTTCATTGAGTATCTTCTCTGCGTGCTTTATATCGTTATTTTCTTCCGTAAAATTGCTCCACGGGAACTCAAGTAATGTGTCGATATAATTCTTGATTACCTGAAGCTCTGACGACATCTTAGGGCAGCTTTTGTATTTTTTCATCTCAGAAACAAGCTTTTCCTTTACACATTCCGGTGCGTTAAGATTCTTTACCCTTTCGTCAAGTTCTTCATCCTCATCCTCACCACCAAGCTCCTCTTTCAGAAGTCTTATCTGTTCATTTATAAAATATTCCTTCTGCTGTTCGCCGATTTTGGTCTTTATTTTGGAAATAATAAATTCTTTATAGTCGTTGATATCTGCTTCATTCATTATGGAATGACTGAGGATAAAATATTTTTCTTCAATATCATCTGTTGCGAGGATTTCTTCCCTCAGCATAAAATCATCAAGTGTCTCCGCCGTTGCTTCATATACAAAACCGGCATCATCTTTTATTGTTTTTAAACGTCTTACGGTATTAGCAGATTTTATGCCCGAACTATTGCAGTAATCCTCCACGGCTTTTATTACAACTTTCCGCCATGCTTCTCTTTCTACGTTGTCTTCAAACCCTCCGGATTCATCCACTTCTGTCGTCATTGCGTAATTAATTTCAGGATTCTCAAGCTCGTATTTGTCTGCTGATGCTTTATAAAGGCCCTCTACCGTTACCTGTGCAGGTCCTCCCGGAATTTTGATTACCTGCCTGATTTCGCATACGGTTCCGCATTCATAGATTTCATCTAATTTAGGTTCAACCGGGTCCGGTGATTTCTGCGGAACAAGAAACACTCTCCGTTCATGCTTCATGGCATATTCAACGGCTTTTATTGATTTTTTTCTGCTTATATCAAAACGAATGACCATACGTGGTAATATGGTCATTCCTCTTAGAGTTATAAGCGGTAATCTGATTACCTCATTATTCATGTTTTTCTCCATTTTTACTGCTAGCGGATTTGGCAGCGGATTTATCTACCTTAGTACTGCGGTATTCAATCTCGGGTTTGCCGTCCCCGGTAATAGTATTTTCAGTTACTATACATTTGGAAATATTATCATCTGACGGAATCTCGTACATAACATCCATCATTGCTTTTTCCATAATTGAACGAAGTCCTCTCGCGCCTGTCTTTCTTTCAAGACTCTTCTTGGCGATAGCCCTTACTGCCTCTTCTGTGATTTCTAACTGGACTTCATCGTATTCAAAAAGCTTTCTGTACTGTTTAACAAGGGCATTCTTAGGCTCTGTAATGATTTTTACAAGGGCATCCTCATCCAACATATCAAGTGCCACGGTTACAGGAATTCGTCCTACAAATTCAGGTATTAATCCGAATTTGACAAGATCCTGTGGAAGAACCTTATCAAAAAATTCTCCGATTTCAAAATCTGTCTTATCCGCTATAATGGAATTAAATCCGATTGACTTCTGATCCATACGGTTCTCAATTATCTTTTCCAATCCGTCAAAGGCACCGCCACATATAAAGAGAATATTAGTTGTATCTATCTGTATAAGTTCCTGCTGTGGATGCTTTCTTCCGCCCTGAGGTGGAACCGAAGCCATTGTTCCTTCAAGGATCTTAAGGAGTGCCTGCTGTACTCCTTCTCCGGATACATCCCTAGTTATTGAGACATTCTCTGATTTTTTGGTAATCTTATCTATCTCGTCTATGTAAATAATACCTTTTTCGGCTTTATCTATATCATAATCCGCAGCCTGTATAAGCTTAAGGAGAATATTTTCTACATCTTCACCTACATATCCGGCCTCTGTAAGAGTCGTCGCATCTGCAATAGCAAACGGTACGTTAAGTATCTTTGCAAGCGTCTGTGCAAGATATGTCTTACCTGAACCGGTTGGTCCTAACATAAGAATATTGCTCTTCTGAAGTTCAACTCCGTCATCTACAACAGAATCCTTATGTATAATTCGTTTGTAATGATTATATACAGATACGGCAAGAACCTTCTTGGCATTATCCTGTCCAACTACATATTCATCAAGCAAAGCCTTTATCTCCATAGGCTTAAGCAGATTAATGTCCGTAAAAGTGCCCTTAGATGGTTCATCATCATATATCTGTTCCGCAAGAATCTCGTTGCAGACTTCTATACATTCATCACAGATAAATACGTCACCGGGTCCTGATATAAGTTTTCTAACCTGATTCTGATTTTTTTTACAAAAAGAACAACGACATCCTTTGTCTTCTCTGTTTCCGGCCATTTCGGTCCCCCAATCTGTTATTTTTAATACATTTTGTTGCGTACTTATTACGCAAGAATAACTCCCGCTGTCAGGCGGGAGTCTTCAATATTATTTTCTGTTCTCAATAATACTGTCAATGAGACCATATTCAAGAGCTTCCTGTGCTGTCATATAATTATCTCTGTCAGTATCTCTTTCAATCACATCAATTGGCTTGCCGGTATTCTTAGCAAGGATTTCATTGAGTTTCTGTTTGGTCTTAAGAATCTGGTCTGCTACGATCTTCATATCAGAAGCCATACCTCTTGAACCGCCACTTGGCTGATGAATCATTATCTCTGCATTAGGAAGTGCAAATCTCTTGCCCTTTGTTCCTCCCGATAAAAGGAAGGCTCCCATACTTGCCGCCATACCGATACAAATCGTAGATACGTCACTCTTAATATAATTCATTGTATCGTAAATTGCCATTCCGGCTGTTACCGAACCGCCCGGACTGTTGATATATAACTGGATATCCTTGCCCGGATCTTCTGCTTCAAGGAATAAAAGCTGTGCAACAACAATATTTGCTGATACATCGGTTACTTCTTCTCCAAGAAAAATAATTCTGTCTTTTAAAAGTCTTGAATAAATATCATAAGATCTTTCTCCACGGCTTGTCTGTTCAATGACATAAGGTACTAAACTCATATAAATCCCCTTTCTATCTGATTAATATGATTAAAATTATTCTTCGTCTTCAGCTTTCTTTGGTGCTTTCTCAACAGCCTTGCTTCCAAGGAGTTCTGCTGCTTTCTGTACTGCAAGATCTTTCTTAATCTGGTCTTTTTCAGTATCACCGATAAATTCTTTAACTTTTTCAACTTCCATATTGTACATAGAAGCCATCTTCTCTATCTCAGCATCAATGTCTGCTTCTGTTACTTCAATCTTCTCTGCTTCAGCTACTGCTTCAAGTACAAGGCTGTTCTTGATTCTTGTTGTAGCTTCAGGCTTCATTGTCTCCATAAACTGTTCAGGAGAACCGCCTACATACTGCATATACTGTTCCATTGAAAGTCCCTGTGACTGTAATCTCTGTGCAAAGTCTTCAATCATACGGTTAACCTGTGTCTTAACCATTGCATCAGGAATTTCCATTGTTGCATTTTCAACTGCTGCAGCTACTGCAAGTCTTTCTCTTTCGCTCTTTGTAGCTTCTTTCTTCTTCTCTGTTAAGTTCTTCTTAATGTCAGCCTTGTAATCTGCAAGTGTATCAAATTCAGATACTTCCTGTGCAAATTCATCATCTAACTTAGGAAGTTCTTTTGCCTTGATTGCCTTAACAACTACCTTGAATGTAGCTGCCTTGCCCGCAAGGTTCTCTGCCTGGTAATTCTCAGGGAATGTTACATTAACTTCTACTTCTTTGCCAATCTTAGCTCCGATTAACTGTTCTTCAAATGTATCGATAAATGAATGAGAGCCGATTGTTAAAGGATAATCTGTTCCCTTTCCGCCTTCAAATGCTTCGCCGTCAACGAAACCTTCAAAGTCGATGATTGCCTGGTCTTTATCCTTAACGCCTCTTGTTGTTACATCAAGAAGTCTTGAATTCTGTTCTCTTACTTTCTCAAGTTCTGCCTTAACATCATCAGCCGTTACTTTTGTGTCTACCTTTTCGATTTCAACGCCAAGGTACTTACCGAGTGTTACTTCAGGCTTAACTGCAACTGTTGCCGTAAAGATAAAATCTTTGCCCTTTTCAATCTGTGTTATATCAATTTCAGGCTGTGAAACGATATCAAGTCCGCACTCAGCGGCAGCATCTGAATATGCTGAAGGAATAGCATAGTTGGCAGCATCTTCATAGAAGATTCCTGCTCCGTACATCTTCTCTATCATTGCACGAGGTACTTTACCTTTTCTGAAACCAGGAACGCTGATTTTATTCTTATTCTTCATGTAAGATTCCTGAAGTGCTTTTTCAAAATCATCAGCTGAAACTGTGATTGTAAGCTTTGCCATGTTCTTTTCTAAATTCTCGACTGTAAAACTCATCTTAAATAATTCCTCCTAATATTACCGTCATCAGTTCTATATAGTTACAGACGGTTACACAGCGGATATTATAGCATATCGGTAAATTAAATGTCAATAAAGGCATTGCGGGTCTTTCCCTATATTCGGGCGTTAAAATCCTCTGTAAAATATCTGTTCCAGTATGCGGTCTCATCCACGGTTTCAAATATCCTGCTTATCTCACTGCATAAAAACTTCATCTTGTCTACTATGCGGGGCAGATTCATTGCATTGTATTTTTCCATACATTCATCGTCCCACAGCATAGAGAATAACAACTGTACTTCGGTAATAGGATCTTCCATTGTCTCATCCAGTAGAAAATATCCGTTTTCAATATTACTGCTACTGCAAAGATATTTTTTATTCTTGCTACTACTTCCATATGTAAATCCATCGGGATTGTAATCATTCCAGTCTGATAAAAAGCCGTCACGTTTCGGAGAATATTTTGCATGAAACATCATGGAATACATCATATCTCCCGCCAGGTCCATATCCGTGTCACTTTCATTTACAAGCCAGTATTCATGTTCCCTGTCATTAAAGCTGACTCCCACAGAATCTTTTTTCAGAATTAAAATTACTATTTCTGTGGCATCATCCGAATCAAAAGTTGTAACTTCTTCTATGAAGCCTTCAGGCAGCTTTGAAAAATAGTCATCAATCTCATCCAGAATGGCATCAACCTTACGTTCATTATCCAATAGTTTATATGATGACACACTCTTTTCTTTTATTTTATCTTTGCCATAACAAATGGTTATGCCGTACTTTGCCTCTATTTTTTCTTTTTTATCAAGGCAGTAATCTGTCTCTTTGCTGTTACTGCATCCTGTAATGGTTAATATAAAAGACATTATAATTGTTGATATTATTAATTTTTTTATCGGCTTCATTTTATACCTCTTGTGTTATTCTTTACCTGCAAAATGCCTGTTCCAATATGCGGTCTCATCCACGGTTTCAAATGCTCTCTCCATTTCTTCACAAAGGTATTTTGCTTTATCACGTATTTTAGGGCTGTTTTTGAATAAATCATCCAAATCATAATCCGATTTCATTAAAAGTATAAAAATAGTCGTTGCATCATCGCCTGCACTCTGTAATGGTTTTGGGTCTATAAAATATGCGTTTTCTTTACTTGTATTTCCGTAAAAATATTCAGCGTATTTATCATCATCTCCATATTTATAGTCCTCCGGATTGAAATCATTCCATTTTAAAAGCAATCCATCCCTGTCTTTTCTATTAACCATATTAAATATAACTGACTGTATAACACAATATGAAATCTGGTCCTCCAAATCCTGACTGCTATCTATGTACCAGCAATCTCCTGTACTAATATCATATTTAACACGTGTCTGTTCGTCATATGACTTTTTTAGCACAATTTTTATTGTTCTATTGTCATAGTCATCATATTTTTTTAATTCTTCTATGAAACCTTTTGGCAATTTTGAAAAGTAAGTATCTATTTTCTTTAAATCGTCCTTATCATCTGTTTCAATTTCTATTCCGTATTTTTCTTCTATCTTCTTTTCGTATGACTTGCCACAACCTGTTAATAAAAATATCGTTACCATTAATATAACAATTAATATATTTCTTTTTATATATCTCATAAGCATACCTCTCAATTAACCAAACTTTCATATAAAAATCCTACGATTTCATACATTTTTCCAAACCATAAGTTTCATTTTTTAATACTATCCACCCTTCCTTTTCTCAACGTAAAAAAAGACTGCAACAATTTATGTTGCAGCCGAGCTATCATAGAAATATAAATCCCCTTAGACCCCTAGCTTTGCGTCCCTGCATTTCTGCGGGTATGCCCATTCATAATTATGACTTAAGTATAGTATTTCCGATCGAAATTTGTCAAGTAATATTCATTTGAGTTTCCGTACTTTTATCCGCAAAACCCCGTTTCATAGGCATCGTTATAAATTTTACGGGATGGGGTTTGTTTTCTCTACCTAATCGGCGGAAATCGGCCAAAAAGGTAGAGTTTCCAAGAGCCACCGTCCGGATATCTCTACCCAAACAGTGGAAATCAGCCGAAAAGGGTAGAGATTCCAAGAGCCACCGGCCGCATATCTCTACCCAAACAGCGAAAATCAGCCGAAAAAGGTAGAGATTCCCAGTGTCCCCGTCCGGATATCTCTACCCAAACAGCGAAAATCAGCCGACATTTGTATTTCCGTACAGTAATATTTTACAAGTCATGTGTGTATATGATAAAATACACACACTGAATTGAATTTTGTGAAGATTTTCTTCACATAACAGGAGAATAGGAAATGGCGTTTATTGAAGTAACTGACATCAGTAAGAAATACGGCAGAAAGCAGGTTCTTACCGATATTAATTTTACGGCGGAAAAAGGAGACTGTATCGGTATTGTGGGAGCAAACGGATGCGGTAAGTCCACGCTGCTCAAGATTCTGCAGGGCGGACTTAAGCCCAATGGCGGAACAATTACATACGATGGTAACAACCCCCTTGCCAATCACAGGTTTTTTCAGAAATATATAGGTTATGTTCCACAGGACAATCCACTTTTTGCAAACCTTACGGTAATGGATAACCTTAAATTATGGTACTGCGACAGCAGCCGTGACCTGAAGCAGGACATCGAATCTGGGATTATAAAAGATTTTAAAATTGATTCCTTCATTAAATCGAAGGTAGCAAATCTTTCCGGAGGCATGAAGAAAAGGCTCAGCATTGCCTGTGCTTTGGCCACTGATCCGCAGATACTGATTATGGATGAACCGGGAGCTTCCCTTGACATTATTGCCAAAAATGACATTGTAACCTATATGAAAAAATATATTGCAGGCGGCGGAACGATTATTATATCAAGTCATGAAGAATGTGAACTTTCTGTCTGTACTAAAATGTACCTTATGAAAGACGGAGTCCTTGAATCATTAAACGGCAGTTGCTCCCTTTCTTCGATAATGGAAAGGATGGTTAAATGAAAAAGCATCTTTTATTCCTGTTATTCCAGCTTAAAGCTTCCCTGAGGGCATTGCCACGCATTCTTTTTTCAACGGTGATTCTTGCCTTGGTTGTTATCTCGGTAGGTTTCTGCGGCAGCAAAATAATGAGCACGGATGCAAAAAAAGTAAATGCCAACATAGAAATTGTTATCCCGCCTGATGATACAACCCTTCTTATGGCATTTCAGATATATACCAATATGGACAGTATTGCCTCAATAGCCACATGTCATCTGTCAGAAAGTAAAGAAGCGGCTTTTGATGCTCTTGAAAAGGGCAGGGCTGCTGCCGTTGTTGTCATTCCGTCAGGTTTTATCGGCGGTATCCTTAACGGCACCAATATTCCAGCCAATGTATATCTGCCCCCTAATGCCGGAATTGAATCCACAATTTTTACGTCTGTTGTTGATGCAGGGGTTAAATCCTTAGCTTATGTCCAGTCAGCCATATATGCCGTAACGGACGTTGTACTTGCCCACAACATGGGCAATGACGTATTAACCGAAGCCGAGGACTACCTCAATGACGTTAATATTGACCTCGCTCTTGTAAGGTCACGTTTTTACACCCCTGTTGTTATTACAAGCACAGGTGTAAGCACCATAAATTATTATTTTGCAACCGTTATCCTGCTGCTTGTCATCTTATCAGGATTGTCGATTGCGGGAATTTTCAACGAAAACTCAGAGGCGGTACTCCACTCTATGAAAATCAACGGTATTTCAAAAGGCTATATAAGAACGAGCCAGTACATTGGCGTCGGAATTACTTTTTCACTGTTATTTTCCATAATTACAATTGCCGCCGCGACTGTTATTAATAAAGGACACTTTGTAGTTTCCCCTTCGGGGATTTTCGCATTTATAGCGGTAATATTCAGCGTGATGGCATTTATAATGTTTATATGTCTTTTATCCGACTGTGGGCTGATAAGCACCCTGCTTATATTCCTTATGGCGGTTGTAATGACCTACGCCTGCGGACGTATACTTCCGGCGGTATTCCTGCCTGAGAAAGTTGCGGCTATAGGTAACTACCTGCCGTTAAAACATTGGTGCAATGTTTTTGAAACCATAGTGACCAACGGAAATAACTATTCATCAATGAAATATGTACTACTCTACGGCACAGTATTTTTTGCCGGCTCCATCGGTCTTACATATTTAAGAAAGGGGGAGAGGTAAGCGCTATGAAAAAATTTTTTACATGGTTACATATTCTTTTAAAAAGACAGTTTAAAAATCCTTTTCTCATAGTCATGCTTGTGCTTATACCCGTAACGGCATTTATTATTTCCCTTGTTCCAGAAAAGGAAAAAGAAAGCGGATACATTGCAGGGCTTTATGTTGAAGGGACTTCTGAAGATGACTTTGCCGGCGAAATTGTTGATAATCTTGTAGCGGGACACGATTCGATACGTTTTGTACGTTTTGATGATTTGGAATCAATGCGTAAAAGCGTTACTACGGAGGATATAATCTGTGGTTATGTCATACCTGCGGATATTAAATATAAACTTTCTTCTGAGGAGGATGCCAAGGGATGTATTACTTCATATATCCTGCCTGCATCTTCTCTCCAGCCTGCAATTAATGAGTTGGTATATGCCGAGTTGATAAGGCTGTATGGCTATTACCTTATGGATAACTATATGAGTACCTCTGATATTTTTCCTAAAGGTGACTACACCTCCGAAGCTTTTAAATATTATGAAAAATATCTGGCAAGTGATGAAACAATCCATATTATATATGAAGAATACGGAACAGGCAGAAAAATAGAATCCGATATTAAAAATGCTTCTTTTACTTTCCCTGTAAGAGGTATTCTTTCAATTCTTGTATTTCTTTCGGGAATGTACGGATGTGTACTGTTCCTAAAAGATAATGAGAACGGTATTTTTCAGACTATAACCGGAAATATGCGTACAATGGTGCGTTTTATGTATATTATGATACCAACAGTATTATTCGGTATCTGCGAAGTGCTGACGATTTTTATTTCAGGAAATGCTGCTGCCCCGGGAAAAGAATTATGTGGAATGTTAATCTACATTATATTAATTACCGTCTTTTGTTTTATTCTTATCAGCGTGGTAAGAAAAAGCAAAATACTAAGTGCCTGTATTCCTGTAATATTGCTTTGCTCCCTTGTATTCTGCCCGGTATTCATTAATGCGGATATATACATCCCTGCCATAAAATATGTGCAGAAGCTTTTTATGCCATACTACTATTTGAAATTCTTTATGTAAAAAAATATAGCTGTAAAAGATATTACACCGGTAAGTGTTACCTTTTACAGCTATTTCTCTATGAAACATAAATATGTTTTACACTGTCATTTTCGATATTTCCATCCCATTGTTGAAGAATCTCATATACGCTTCTGTGCATCGTTTCATCTTGCAGAAAAAGTGCATCTTTTCTTCCGGATTACAATATACCTTCCATGCTCCGCATTTTACGCAGTTTTCTCCTTTGTTCTCGATGAAGCCTTTTACATCTTCAACCGGATATCCAAGAAAAAGTCCTATTTCGTGAGGAAAGGTTTTGCTGCTGTTAATTCTTATCCTGAGATTTCTGATACATAAGCCCATCTGTGGGTTCTCATAACCATACTTTTTCAATAAATTATTATTATTTTCACTTTCAAGCATCTCTATAAGCATCCTACACCTGAATACATATATAAGAACAGCTTCTTCTTCCCATTTCAGAGGAACGATATATATTCCTTTTACGTTAAGCTTATAATTTACATCCCTGATATCTTTGATTCCCTGTTCTTTTTTGCAATAATAACGGAACAGACTTCCGCATTTCATACCCGCCAGTGTGGGTGCACAGTAAGATATTATTTCTTTTTCAAGATTACGGTTCAAAACGTTGCTCCCTTAAATTTCTTTTATTGTGCTGCAATCTGTTTTCCGAGATTTTCACATTCAGAAATCATTGCATCATCAGGTGTTTCATGACAGATTAAACCGGCACCGTTTATGATTGCCGCACCGCATCCGCTCATTCTTTCTTCCCAGTCTCTCATACACTGTCCGTCGCCCCATCCGTATGAACCGAAAAGAGCAATCTTTTTGCCTGCCGCAATTCCTTCTACTTCGCTTACAAATGGTTCCATCTCTCCTTCTTCAAGTACCTCAGCTCCCATTGCAGGACATCCGAGAGCGAATACTTTTGCATCCTGTAATTCTGAAACAGATGCTTCGGATACATACTGTACTACAGCTTCTTTTCCCGAATCATTAATTCCTTTTGCTATTGCTTCTGCCATTGCCTGTGTATTTCCTGACATTGACCAATAAATTACATAAATCTTTTCCATAGTTCTATCTCCTGACTTTTCGCATTTTGGTTAGTTATAACTAACTGCTTGAAGAATATCATATAAAAAGATTTATTTCAATTCCCGCAGACGCATAATTTTTATCAATAATATCTCTAATCATTAAACAGCGCCGGTTATTATCATATAACCGGCGCTGTTTGTCAAAAAGGCTGCTGCCTTTTTATATTACCAGAGATTACTTCTCTGACATCTGCTCTTCCTGTTTCTTAATCATTTTACGAACCATTTCTCCACCTACGGAACCGGCTTCTTTTGAAGTTAAATCTCCATTATAGCCTTCCTTAAGGTCAACACCTAATTCGTTTGCTACTTCCATTTTAAACTTGTCCATGGCACCCTTAGCCGATGGAACTGTCATTCTGCTACTTGACTTATTCATGTCATGTTACCTCCGCAAAATATAATAATCTATACAACAGTTGTTTTCTGTTGTGGTATTATTATGTACAAAGGCAATGAGAATATTATACCAGATATTGGATTGCGTTACCGATTCTTACTGCCGTTTCGTTGCCATCAAGAATCTCTAAAAGTTTAAGTCCCAGGTCAATGGTTTTGCCCATTCCTCTTGCAGTTATGATTTTACCGTCAACAACTACTCCGTCACCTCTGTAATCAGCGCCGATAAGTTCTGACTCAAATCCCGGAAAACAGGTTGCTTTTTTCCCTTTTAAAAGACCATAGTGTCCGAGAATACTTGGAGCCGCACATATTGCTGCTATGTATTTGTCATGGTCATAATAATCCAGAATTACTTTTTTCAGTCCTTCGTGGGCAAGAAGATTTTTGGTGCCGTTTCCTCCGCCCGGCAGAAAAATCATATCTCCGTCCGTATAGTCTGATTCATCAAACATAATATCCGCTTTCACTTCTATGTTATGTGATGTCATTACACTTTTTGAAGTTCCTACGGAAACAGTTACTACGTCAAGCTTGGCTCTTCTTAAAATATCAATTACTCCAAGTGCCTCAACTGTCTCAAATCCGTCTGCAAGATACGCATAAATTTTCATATTTATATTTATCCTTCCTATGGTTATTTTATCTATATTATGGTATTTTAATACTTATGGGAGGTATCTTCAATGGAAATCGAAAGAAAATTTTTAATAAAAAAATTACCTGATAATCTTACTTCATATAAAGCGAGAAAAATTGAGCAGGCATATCTTTGCACCGACCCTGTTGTCAGGGTGCGCCGCGATAATGATGACTACTACCTGACATATAAGTCAAGGGGCATGATAGTTCGTGAGGAGTACAATCTTCCTCTTACTAAAGAAGCCTATGGACATCTTCTTGCCAAGGCCGATGGTAATATCATAACCAAAACCCGTTATGAAATTCCCGAAAAAGATAATCTTACCATTGAGCTCGATGTTTTTGAAGGAAAATTCGACGGACTTCTACTTGCTGAAGTTGAGTTTGCTTCCGAAGAAGAAGCTCTCGGTTATATTCCGCCTGAATGGTTCGGAGAGGATGTGAGTAACAGTACAAAATACCACAACAGCACACTTAGCAGGTTACCTTAACCTACATATCATCAAGTATGCTGTGTGTAACTCCGTCAATTTTATAACTAAGCACATGTTCAAGGTCTATGCCTGACATGCTTCCGAATATATTGGCGGGAACGGCAGGGTTTTCATTTGTTAAATCACGAATTAATTTCTTGATTCTGAGGCGTATTGTATCCTCTCCGCCGTCTTTTGTATTAAGTCTGCATGCACATTTAACAAAATTCAGATTATTCCTGTTTTTCCATAAATTAATATCATCTTCTCTTATAAGATACATGGGTCTTATAAGCTTCATATCTTCAATGTTATCGCTTTTGATAACCGGAAGCATTGTTCTTGCCTGCGCACCGTAAAGCATACTCATAAGAGTGGTTTCTATCACGTCATCGTAATGATGTCCAAGGGCTATTTTATTGCAGCCAAGCTCTTTTGCCTTTCTGTAAAGATGTCCTCTTCTCATTCTTGAGCAGAAAAAGCATGGATTTTTGCCTATTTCATCCACATCATCAAATACATTTGTATTAAAATACGAGACCGGAATATCAAAAAGCAGATTATTGAACTCCATCTGTTTCATATCTCTTTCCATATATCCCGGATTCATCATTATGTACTCCGGCGAAAAATCGTACAGCCTGTAATCCTTTGCCATTTTAAGCATCCTTGCTAAAAGCATTGAATCCTTTCCCCCGGAAATACATACCGCAATTCTGTCGCCGTCTTTTATAAGCTTATATTTTTCTATCGCTTCCACAAAAGGATTCCATAAAGTTCTTTTAAATTCTCCCGTTATACTGCGTTCGATATAGTACAGGTCTTTTTCATAGGCGTGCCAGCGGTGTCCGTAAAGTTCACATTCTCCTGCCTTTGTGAAGCCAAGTTTTGCATAGGAATTTACAGCCCTCAGATTATCCGGACTTACAAGGTAATGTACTGCTTTATAACCTCTGTTTTTTAATACAGTCATCGCCTTAAGTATCATTTTTGCGGCAATTCCCTGATTTCTGTAACTGTCTTTTACAACGAGTCTTGCAAGCTCCCTTGCTTTATTCCTGTACTTTTTATTCCACAGTTCAAGATTATCCACCACATCATCACTGTCAAAGGAAATTGCCGCTATAATTGTGCCATTATCCTCAAGGCAGAGCAGGCTTTTCGTCTCTATATCCTTTTTGCAGATACCGGTGTCAGGGTAACTGTCGTCCCATGTACACCATTCATTTAACGAGGCTTCTTTGTAAAGTCCCATGATTTCGTCTAAATCTTTAATTTCGGCATATCTGTATATCATAATATTTTTTCCATCACTCCCTGCACCGCACTCCTGGTATATCCTCGTCTATAACAAAATACAAGCGTATGCCGGTTATCTCCTTCAGGTATTGTTATCCTTGCAAATCCCTCATCCGCTGCCATTTTTTCTATTTCATTCAGGAATTTTGAACCGTTTCCGCACCTGCGCTGTTCTTTTTTTATAAATAATTCAACGACATCCAGAGTATCGTCTTTTTCCCTTAAAACAACATTTCCTATAATTTCATTATTACCGTTTGTAAAAATATACAGATTATTCTCACATGTACAGGCTATTTTATGCTGTTCCTCTACTGTTCTGCCTGTTATTGCGGCTACGCCGGCTTCATCTGAATATACATATTTTCTTATGAATGTCTCATCTTTTTTGCTATATTTTATGACAGGCTTTACCATATGGTAATATATATCATAGTACACATGCTGTCTTTCAATACTTATAAGCCTTTCAATCTCTTTTTTAAGTTTTTCGTTACCTGAAATAAAATCCACAAGCCTGTCCGAATATTTTGTTCCTTTGCCAAATTCAAATTCGGCTAACACATCCTTAAACTTCTTCGTCCTTGCATAATTTCTTCCAAGTCCATCTGTGGCTGTGTCAATGCAGTCGCACAATTTTATAATATCGATAAAAATACGGTATTCCGACTTCGTATTGTCAAACTCCTGCGGATATCCGCCTTTTCCATTGTAATACTTATGATGTCCAAGAACCACATCATTATATTCTGCCAGTGCCGGTATATACTTAATCATCTCGCTTCCCCGACCGGCGTGTTTCTTAACAATATCAAATTCAAGATCACAAATCTTCCTGAACTGCAGATTAACCACGTCGGTACACATAATTTTGCCTATATCATGTATCAGTCCTGAGTTATGTGCATAGTGCATAATTCTGTCCCTGTTCACATTGACACCCGATTCGGAAGTTATCCCAAATGTTCCCACAAACATGGACGGAGCTTCATCAAGGATGTAACCTGTTATAAAGCTTGCCAGCCTGCTTACCATATTCTCATGTATAAGGGTAACTATCTGCCTGTTCATAAATATTTTTTCAAGGAGATTAATTACAGTTTCTTCATCTTTTGTATATCTAAAAATCTTTTTAATATTATTTTCGATAAGGTAGTCGATTATGTAATTACGGGTAAGTACAGGAAATTCACTGTAATATGTCATTAGTTCATCAATATAATCATTCTTTCTGAATATATTAATCATTTCAGGAATAAGTGCATCTATATATGTAAATGACCTGTTCATATAACTTACGTCATTTACATCATATTCCTCATCACTGACCTCATCATCATACAACTGCAGAAAATTCTTAGTGTAATATGTAAACTTCTGCTGCAGTACCTTCTCATATTCATACTTTTTGCATATCTGTATATTATATTCACCCCTTGTAATTGCACCGGACATATTACGGAGCTTATAATACACAACAAAAATCCTGTTATCCACGCCATACAGACTGCCTGTTCTGTCCGCCTGTACACAAAACTCCTGTTCTATTATATCCTTAAACCACTGTTCAGGATCAGTACCTTTTTCTATATATTTCTCAACATACATACACACAAGCATATTAAGCATGCCTTTTATGCCCTGTTTTTTCTTATCTGTCACAAAATTAACAAGAGGATGTTCTACCCATATATCCAAAGCTGTCTTATAATACTCAACAACTGTCCTTGCTCCTGCGTTTTTGTCACATACCGCTGCTACAAGCCTGTAATAATATGATGCCATTATCCTGAACTGTCTGTAATCCTCCTTACACACAGATACGTCCGGATAGATTTCCAATGCTCTTCTGAAATACTCGCAGGCTTTCTCATATTCATTGACTTCCATTAAAGTCACTCCCATAAAATAGTAACAGTCAAAAAGCCTGTAAAGCGGCTCATGGTTCTTATAATATCCTATAAGAAGATTAAGTGCCGATGCCGTCACATTGTAATCCCTGTATCCTTCAGAAATAAAAAAATCCACATGTGTTATCATCATATCCGCAATGTCCGGCGTAAGATTTTCTTCTTTCAGGCTTAGAAAATCTCTCTCATGCTTATTACTTTCATCATGGATATACCTTATCATTTCTGATTTACTCTTTAGGGCATCTGACCACTTTTCAAAAGAATAGGAGCATTTCAATAATTTTATCTCAATTGCCTGTATGTCGCTTATCCCTTTTTTATAAAAATTAAAAAATTTCTCTATTGTCTTTGTATCCATTAGTTTTCCTCTTTAAACACATATATTTAATTATAATCCATGGCATAATACAGTGTCAAACAAACAGACTTTTTACATTCATTTTACTTTTTGTTTACAAAGTGATGACATTTTCAAAAAAAAAGTGTATGATGGAAGAGATGGCATTTTATGCACTTAATCCAACGGAGGAAAAATAATGCAGATTACGGACATATTTAAACTGCTTGGAGGCGTGGGCCTCTTCCTATTCGGTATGAGTATTATGTCAACCGGATTAAAGAACGCATGTGGAGATAATCTCCAGAACATTTTGGAATGTGCTACCAAAAATAAAGTTGTGGCGGTCTTTGCCGGTCTGTTAATGACAGTCCTCGTTCAAAGTTCTTCCGCTATCGATGTTATGGTTATCGGATTTGTTAATTCGGCCATGATGAATCTTTCGCAGGCAATCGGAGTAATTATGGGTGCTAATATCGGTACAACCATTACAGCACAGATTACTGCTTTTAACCTTGCCCTTTACACACCGCTCATTCTTTTTGCCGGAGCGGTTATGTATCTTTTTTTCAAAAAATCAATCGTCAAGCACATCGGCTCAATCATTATGGGCTTCGGTATGTTGTTTGCCGGTATCACAATGATAAAAGAAGTCGTAGGACCTCTTAGTGATTCAGATGAATTTATCAGTTTCATCTCGACTCTTAACAATCCAGCTCTTGCAGTTGCTTTTGGTGTGGGATTTACGGCTTTACTTCAGAGTTCATCTTCTTCAATAGTAATTTTCCAGACTTTTGCAGTTCAGGAAATTTTGACATATAATACAGCGGTATACCTTGTAATAGGTGCTGCCATAGGTTCTGTCACACCTAATCTTTTAGCCGGACTTACCGCTAACAGAGAGGGTAAAAGAACGGCAGTGCTCAATCTTTTATTCAACCTCATACGAGCCATACTGCTTATAACGCTTATTAATATTATTCCGCTTACTGACTGGATATGCCGTCTCTCACCTAATGATGTTGGACGTCAGATTGCGAATACACATACAATTTTTGCTGTTATTGCAGTTCTTGTGGAATTGCCTTTTACCAAATTTATTATCCGTCTTGCGGAAAAGATTATTCCTGTCAACCCGGAGGAGAACAAAACACGTTCGGACAGGTCCCTTGTGTATATGAACCAGCTTGATAACATTCCTGTATCTGTTGCGCTTCACCAGACACAGCGTGAGATATGCCGTATGGGACGTATCGCTGCCAACAACCTTAACAATGCAATTAAGTGTTTCTTTGATTACAACGCTGAAAAAGCCGCAGATGTCCGCAACAACGAGGAAACGGTCAATATACTTAACCACTCCATCGCTGATGCAATGCTCCAGTTAAAGACACTTGACCTGACTACGGAAAACATGCGACGTGTTTCAATGATGACAATTGCCGTTACGGATATTGAAAGACTTTCAGACCATGCCGAGAACATCGTTGAGTATATCGAAGAGATGAATTCCAAAAAGGCTTCTCTGTCCGAGTCTGCCCTGGACGAGCTTAAGTCAATGGCTAAAGATACAATAGATGCGGTTTTCCTTTCAATAGATATTTTTGAAACAGAGGATTACAGCAAGCTTGATGAAATCGAGCTGCTTGAAAGCAATGTTGATAATTACGAAAAAGAACTTATTCATAACCATGTTGAACGTCTTATGAACTCCAACTGTGATGCTTTGTCAGGAATTATTTTTTCCGATATTGTTACAGATCTTGAAAGATGTTCTGACCACGCAATTAATCTTGCTTATGCGCTTAAAGAAAGAAATAATTAAAAATAAAGGTCTTGTCCCCTTCTCATGTGGGGCAAGGCCTTTATTAATACCATATTACGGCTATGCTTCAAATCCTATGAGTATAGAACCCGGTTCTGCGTAATAGCTGCAAAGTGCTCTTGTCTTATTTATCTTTCCATTAAATAACCCAAATTCATCCTCAATTAATTTACTTAATTCTTCTGCTCCTGTTTCGTTGTTATTATGGGCTATGATAATTTTGCCATTTTTATAACCACATTTTTTAAGATGATTAACAAGCTTGTTTAATGCCTTTTTCTCACCTCTGCACTTGTCCATTGGGAGCAGGGTTCCTTCTTCGCTTGCCTTTCCAACAATTTTAATTCCTAAGAAATCAATTCCGGTAGCTACTACGGGGTTAATTCTTCCGTTTTTTGCAAAATTTTTGACCGATGCCAATGAAAAATACAAATGTGTCTTCTCTTTATATTCAATAAGTCTGTTATAAATTTCATCAGGTGAAGCTCCTGTGCCAATAAGCTCCTGTGCCTTTTCTGCAATTAATTCTATCTCCGGTCCTGTAGACAATGAATCAATAATAAAAACACGGCTTCCCTTGTGTTCGCTTTCATATTTACCTTTAGCTGCAAGAGCACTGTTATAAGTTCCTGACAGACCACTTGTTATTGTTATACAGAATATAATATCATCATTTCCAAATGCCCTTTCCCATTCCTCAGGACTTGGGCTTGCAGTTGATGTTTTTCCCTTATATGAAGACAGTTTCTTCTGCATTGCATCGATATCTACCATATCATCATCTACATAATCCATATCTCCAACAATTATATGAAGCGGTGCCACACCTAAATTCATATCTTTATAATCAACAATATTTGCTGAAGAGTCCGTTACTATTCTCATTTCAAAAAACCTTTCATATCGTTGTAAAATTTTTTATAAGTTTTTAAATAACCTTATATAAGTTATATTAAACCTCTAATATGGTTCTGTCAATAGGATGCGGCATTGCATTTTCCCAACAACGGATATATAATAATTAATATGTTTATAGTCAGTTTAAATAAAAAAACCAACATGTTGGTATTACAACACGCCGGTTCTTTCGCACGAGGTTAATTTAAAATATGAATAATATTACAGAAAATTTCAGATTGCCAAGGTATAAAGAAATTCCTGATATCGGTCTGTATCTTGAGCAGACCGTCAGCTATATCAATAACATACTTTCAATAATTGACATATCAATCACATCTTCAATGTTAAGCAATTATGTAAAAAAAGGGTATGTTACCCATCCTGTCAGGAAAAAATACTATCCTGACCAGATATCTTACATTATATTTATTGTAATCGTAAAGCAGGTACTTTCCATGGAAAATATATCCGCTTTATTTTCGTTGCAGAAATCAACATATCCGCTTTCTGTTGCCTATGATTTTTTTTGCTCAAAGCTTGAAAAAACCCTTTCTGAAATCTATGAAGGCAATTCGGATTTCGCAACATCTCCTGTCCAGTTTCCTTTTGAAAAAAAGATAATCAACAGTGTAATCACAACCACAGCCCAGATTATCTATCTGAATGACTGTTTTAAAAACATGATATCAGATTCGTCCATCTCTTAGCATCTCAAGAAATCTCGTATCTCTCTCGCAGGTAACATCCTTCCCCAGCCTGCGGTTGTTCTCTATTATATCATCAAGCTTTGCAAAAACAGGATGGAACCCTTTTTCTATCTCCGATAAAGTCATGTGGGTATGCTGCTGCCCCTCCTCCACATCACAAAAATAAAAAAAAGTACGGCACTCATATTTGTTATCTTCTTCAAAAAGGTCACGGCGCAACTCCAGCACATCCCCGATTTCCCTGACAGAATCCCTTATAACAACAAGTCCTGTTTCCTCTAAAGTTTCCCTGCATAAAGTATCCAGAAGGCTCTCATTATTCTCCACACCGCCACCGGGAATCTTATATATTCCATCCCGGTTCTGCTGCATGGCATATCTGCCGTCACGACATATGATTGCCCTCACGGTATTTTTCACGGTTACGCTGTGCGTATCATCATAGTCCTTTGAATCAAGTACAAAAAGTCTTCTCATATGCAATCCATCCATTCCTAAATTTTCCCGATTAACTTAAAAATAAATATCTTCAAACATGCCTGTTATGCAGAAGATACTCCATAACATAGTTTTCTCTCAATACCCACGGAAACTTTTCGTAATCCTTTATGCCGGAATTAACTGCAAAGGCTTCCTTAAGGGTAAGCCAGACAGGAACGTAGTCTCCATTATGTACTTCACTTTTTCCGGTAACACAGCAGGTAAAATAGTGGGACAGCATTACTACAGTCCCGGTCTTTTTACGGAGCTCCTTTACGGTTCCGAAATCTCTTATGGTTCCACCGGCTATTTCATAACCGGTCTCCTCCATAACTTCCCTGCAAAGTGTTTTTGAAAGGTTCTCTCCATTTTCCTGTCCGCCGCCCGGAAACTTGAAATCGCCCTCAGGTCCGCGGACAAGTAAAAATCTGTCGCCATCCTTAATAATGGCTCTTGCTGCCTTTCTTTCCTTAAATGTATCAAACGAAATATAATTATCTATTTCTATTTCAATCTGCATTTAGGAACCACCTCCCAAACCAAATGGTACTATGATTCTATTTTAACACACTTTTCATACTTTTTACATAATCATATATGTGGGAAATACAATTTTCTCCATATTCCGCACATTTATTTACAATGGCAGAACCGACTATAACGCCGTCGGCATATTTTGCCATTTCAGCCGCCTGTTCGGGCGTTGAAATACCAAATCCCACAGCACAAGGAATATCCTTTGCTTCTTTAACACTTTTTACCATTTTTGAAATGTCCGTTGTTATTTTGCTTCTTGTTCCTGTTACTCCAAGTGAAGATACACAGTATACAAATCCCTCGGCTTCTTTTGCAATCATACCGATTCTGTCACAGCTTGTCGGTGCAATTAATGAAATAAAATCAATTCCGTATCTGCTGCTTACCGAACTAAACTCTTCTTTTTCCTCATAAGGAACATCGGCAATAATAATGCCGTCTATTCCCACTTCTGCAGAGTTTTTCATAAATCTTTCCGTACCATAGGAAAATACAACATTCGCATATGTCATAAATACAAGAGAAATTTTTACATCCTTTCTGATTTCTTTTACCATGTCAAAAACTTTATCAGTTGTAATACCGTTTTTAAGAGCCCTTATATTGGCTTTCTGAATCACAGGTCCCTCTGCCGTAGGGTCTGAAAAAGGTATTCCAAGCTCTATGATGTCAGCCCCCGCTTCCGCCATTGCCTTTACGGCTTTGATTGTTGTATTAACATCAGGGTCTCCGCTTGTAATAAACGGAATAAATGCTTTTTTATTGTTAAATGCGTCACTAATTCTACTCATAGATATTTTCTCCTCTATATCTTGCTATTGCTGCACAGTCTTTGTCGCCTCTGCCTGATACAGTTATAATCATTATCTGGTCTTTATCCATTGTCGGTGCAAGTTTAATCGCATGTGCAACCGCATGGGCACTTTCAATGGCAGGAATAATTCCCTCTGTTCTTGACAAATATTCAAAAGCATTTACCGCTTCGTCATCTGTTATTGCAACATATTCTGCCCTTCCCCTGTCATAAAGGTCGGCATGTTCAGGTCCTACTCCGGGATAATCAAGTCCTGCCGAAATAGAATATACAGGTGCAATCTGTCCATAATCATCCTGACAGAAGTATGATTTCATTCCGTGGAAAATACCAAGTTTACCTGTTGAAATCGTGGCTGCAGTATCTTTGGTATCAATACCTCTTCCCGCGGCTTCACAGCCTATAAGTCTTACGCTCTCGTCTTCAATGTAATTATAGAAAGAACCGATTGCATTGGAGCCGCCGCCTACACAGGCAAGTACGGCATCCGGAAGCCTTCCCTCAAGTTCAAGAATCTGTGCTTTGCTTTCCTTTGAAATTACTGCCTGAAAATCACGAACTATTGTAGGGAAAGGATGTGGTCCCATAACAGAACCGAGTACATAATGGGTATCATCTATTCTCTCTGTCCATGCTCTCATCGCTTCCGATACAGCATCCTTAAGTGTTGCCGTACCTGTTTTGACTGCATGGACTTTTGCTCCCAGGAGTCTCATTCTATATACATTAAGTGCCTGTCTTATTGTATCTTCTTCTCCCATATAGATTTCACATTCCATACCGAAAAGTGCTGCTGCCGTTGCTGTTGCAACACCGTGCTGGCCTGCTCCGGTTTCCGCTATTACTCTTGTTTTACCCATTTTTTTTGCTAATAACACCTGTCCGAGAACGTTGTTTAACTTATGTGATCCTGTATGGTTCAGATCCTCTCTTTTAAGATAAATCTTAGCACCCCCAAGGTCTTTTGTCATCCTGTCGGCATAGTAAAGAATTGAAGGTCTGCCTGCGTAATTTTTTAAAAGCCCGTCAAACTCCTTATTAAATTCTTCATCATTTTTATAATGTTCGTATGCTTCTTCCAATTCATTAATTGCATTCATCAGTGTTTCGGGTATGTACTGTCCACCGTGAATTCCAAATCTTCCTTTTGACATTTTATAATTCCTTTCTGCATTTATTTATTATTTTTCTTATTTTATCTTCATCTTTGAAGCCATCGGTTTCGACTCCGCCTGATACATCAACAGCATAAGGTGATATGGCAATTGCTTCATCAATATTGGATTCGTTAATTCCTCCTGCAAGGAAAAACGGTTTTGTCACATTTCCTATAAGCTTCCAGTCAAAACATTTTCCTGTCCCTCCTTTTCCGTTATCCAAAAGAATATAGTCGGCACCGCTTTCGTTATATTTTTCACAATCTGATTGTGTTTCTACGGAAACGGCTTTAATTACAGGTCTGCCCGTCATCTTCTTTATGAACAGGATATCCTCCTCCGGTTCAGTTCCGTGAAGCTGCGCAATATCTATTATGCCGTCATTGAGGTATTCAGCCACAATTTCAGGCTTTTCATTTACAAACACCCCAACGGTTTTTATTTCCGGCAGAAGTCTTTTCCTTAATTCCATTGCATCGGCTCCGGATATGTATCTTTTGGATTTTTTATAAAATATAAACCCTATATAATCGGGGCGGTATTTATTGACGATTTCAATATCTGTTGCTCTTCTTATACCACATATTTTTATTTTCTGCATTGTCAGATACCTCTTAATGCTGCTATTGTATTTTTCTTATCTGCGGAACGCATAAGGGTTTCTCCTATCAATACGGCATCAGTTCCGTTTTCGTATAATCTTTTGATATCCTCCGCATTTTTTATTCCGCTTTCCGATACATAAAGATAATCCTTGGGTACCATATTCCTAAGTCTTAAACTTGTGTTGATATCCACTTCAAAAGTCTTTAAATTTCTATTATTAACCCCGATTATTCTGCCGTATCTGAGAGCTGTTCCAACTTCTTTTTCCGTATGGGCCTCAATAAGCACCGACAATCCAAGTTCTCCTGCAAGTTCTGAATATTCTTTAATCTCAGCCTCCGTAAGTATGGCGCATATTAAAAGAATTGCAGAAGCACCCATTATTTTAGCTTCATATACCATATATCTGTCAACGGTAAAATCTTTACGGAGCACGGGGATTTTTACTTCTTTTGCAATTTCTTTAAGATAATCGTTGCTTCCTTTAAAATAAAAGGGTTCTGTAAGACATGAGATTGCGTCTGCCCCGGCATTTTCATAATCTTTTGCTATTTCCAGATACGGAAAATTCTCTGCTATCACGCCTTTTGACGGCGAGGCTTTTTTTACTTCACATATAAAAGACAGTCCTTTTTTGGAAAGTGCTTTTTCAAAAGGGAAATCATTGTTTATTTCCATTGAAAAAGCTTTTTTTTCAAGCTCTTCCATGGTCGTAATTTCTTTTAACTTTGCTATTCTTTCCTTTGTCTTTCCTGCTATTTCGTCGAGAATCATTCTATGCCTCCCCGTTGCTTAATTTGACAAACTGTTCAAGTTTTCTCATTGCCGCACCGTTATCTATTAATTCTTCCGCCAGTCTTATACCGGATCCGATTGACTCTGCTTTTCCTGCAACATACAAAGCAGCTCCCGCATTAATGACAACAGCGGTTCTTCTTCCACTTTTTTCTCCATTAAGGACAGCTTTGGTTATTTCGGCATTCTCTTCTCCTGTTCCTCCGGTAAGTTCTTCTTTGGTACAACGTGTAAGCGAAAACTGTTCCGGCGTGATTTCATAACTTTTAAATTCTCCATCCATAACTTCACATACCTTTGTAGGTGCGGATGCTGAAATCTCGTCCATGCCGTCTTCACCGTACACAACCATAGCTCTTTTTACACCAAGATTGTAAAGGACATGTGCAAGGCTTTCTACAAACTTTTCGGAAAAAACACCCATAAGCTGCATTGACGCATTGGCAGGATTCGTCAGCGGTCCGAGGATATTAAACACCGTTCTGAACCCAAGTTTTTTTCTGATTGGCGCAACATATTTCATTGCCGAATGATACTTCTGTGCATGTAAGAAACAGATATCCGCTTCATCAAGGCATTTCTTACTAACTTTTTCATCTGCAAGAATATTGACACCAAGTGCCTCAAGGCAATCCGCAGCACCGGATTTGCTTGAAGCTGCCCTGTTGCCGTGTTTGGTTACCGGTACTCCTGACGCAGCAATTATAAAAGATGCTGTTGTAGAAATATTGAAAGAGTTGGAGTTGTCTCCACCTGTGCCTACAATTTCAAAGGTTTCTTTGTCTGTTAAAAGGTGTGTTCCTGCTGCTCTCATTCCCTTGGCCGATGCGGTTATCTCTTCAACAGTCTCCCCTTTCATTGTAAGTGCCGTAAGGTATGAGCTTATTAATACGGGATCTGTTTCCCCCGACATAATTTCATCCATTACTTTTTTTGCCATATCTTCTGTAAGATTTTCTTTATTTATAAGTTTGATTATTGCTTCATTTATCATAATTCTTATCTCCTGCTGTTAATAAAATTTTCCATCATTCTTTTACCATCTTTTGTAAGAATGGATTCCGGATGGAATTGCAAGCCGTATACCGGATACTCTTTATGCTCTACCGCCATTATCTCTCCGTCATCCGTTTCTGCCGTTATCTTAAGGCAGTCAGGCAGGGTTTCTTTAACGGCCGCTAAAGAATGATATCTTGCAACAGATATTTTATTATCAAGTCCTTTAAAAATCACCGAATCCGTATCTGCATTTATAACGGAAGTTTTTCCGTGCATAAGTTCTTTTGCATAAGATACCGTTGCACCGAAGGCTTTGCATATTGCCTGATGTCCGAGGCATACGCCAAGAATTGGTATTCTGCCTGCAAAATATTTAATAATATCTATACATATTCCGGCATTTTCAGGTCTTCCCGGCCCCGGCGATATAATTATTAAATCGGGATTTAATAATTCAATTTCTTTTACAGTCATTTCATCATTTCTTATAACCTTTATATCAGGTTCAATCTCACCTGTAAGCTGGTATAAATTATAGGAAAAGCTGTCATAATTATCTACAAGTAATATCATTGTCAATTCCTCCCTCTGCTTCTTTTAAAGCATTCATTACAGCCTTAGCTTTATTAATGCATTCTTCAAATTCATTTTCGGGAACCGAATCGGCAACAATTCCTGCTCCAGACCTTACAAACACTTTTCCGTTTTTGGCAAATGCCAGTCTTATCGCAATACATGTATCAAGATTTCCTGTGAAATCTATGTAACCTATGGCACCGCCATAAATTCCTCTTTTATTATTTTCAAGCTCACATATAAGCTCGCAGGCCTTAAGTTTCGGTGCCCCGGAAAGCGTTCCCGCAGGCAGTATTGAATCCACTGCATTTAAAGCATCCATATCGTCTCTTATGATACCTCTTACCGTTGAACCGATGTGCATTACATGGGAGTATCTTTGTATCTCCATATATCTTTCAACTTCAACAGAACCGATTCTGCTTATTCTGCCTATATCGTTTCTTCCCAGATCAACAAGCATATTGTGTTCGGCAAGTTCTTTTTCGTCCTGCAGAAGTTCTTTTTCAAGTCTTAAATCTTCTTCTGTATCCGCCCCTCTTTTTCTTGTTCCTGCAAGGGGAAAAGTATGAAGCTCTCCGTTTTCAAGTTTTACAAGGGTCTCCGGTGACGCACCTGCGATTTCCACATCATCACTTGAAAAATAAAACATATAAGGCGATGGGTTGGTGGTTCTTAGTACCCTGTAAGTGTCAAAAAGACTTCCTTCAATATCTGCCTCAACCCTGTTTGAAAGGACAATCTGGAATATGTCACCTTCAAAAATATGTCTTTTGCCCTTCTTGACCATTTCACAATACTGTTCTTTGTCAAAAAGATACCTGAAATCACTTTTAAGCTGCAATGGTCTGTTTTCTTCCATTTCACCCTCAAGCAGCAGTTTCTTCATATTTTCAAGTTCCATTACCCCTTTATTATAAGAGGTGTCAAAATTCTCTGTTCTGACATTCACAATCAGTATTATTTTCTGTCTGTAATTATCAAAACATATTATTTTGTCAAAAAGCATAAGGTCAACGTCCTTAAAGGATTCCTCGTCCTTAGCGCTTAACTTTAACGAAGGCTCGCTGTATTTTATATAATCGTAAGAAAAATATCCTACCAGTCCGCCTGCAAAAGGTGGAAGTCCTTCAAGTACAGGTGTTTTATTGTCTTTGATGATTTTTCTTATATATTCCATCGGATGGGTCACTTTTTCGGTAATCTCAAATCCGCTTTTTATTTTTAAAACTCCATCCTGACAGGTAAGTTCAAGTGTAGGGTCGAATCCCAAAAAAGTATATCTTCCCCACTTCTTATCTGCCTCAGCGCTTTCTAACATAAAACAGTGATGGCTTACTTTCTTAAGTCTTTTCACTGCCATAACAGGTGTTACCATATCGGAATTAAGTTCCATGGTTACAGGAATTCTCTTGTAATCGCCTGCTGCAATAATTTTCTTAGCTTCCTCCGGTGTCGGATACATATTTTCCTCTCTTTCCTGTCAGGAAGCAATAAAAAAGCCCCTGACAATATCATTAATATTGTCAAGGGCGAATATTCAATCCGCGGTGCCACCTTGATTCACATAAAATGTGCTCTCTTCGAGATACCAACATATCCCAGGCAACTAACGTATGCCCTACGTCATAGAATACTAAGCCCTTAGCTGTTCACTATGCCCTCAGTGGTCCATTTGATAATCTGCGTTCAACCCGGCTCTCACCATCCCAGGCTCTCTGTGTGTGCAACAACTAACGTTATCTCCACTTCAACGGTTTAAAGTGTTCAATTTATTTCTTATAAATTACCATAGGGCACCTGTATTGTCAATGATATTTTTTAAGATTATTATCAATTTCCACTGCCCTGTGTCTCCACAGATGGCCGCTGCATACAAGCGTATGCCCCCGTTTTGCAATGTCTTCCCTATGTACTGCACTGTTTACTATGTCAGGAATCTCCTGTATATTATCAAGACTGAATCTTAGATATTCTACACCATCTTTTGCTATCTCATCTATATAGAGGGAACTGTCAGATACCACAACTGAGCCCTGTGCCATGCCATTAAAAAATCTGTCATGGACACCGTCTTTAAACCAAGGCATAATATTTACCGATGCTTTGCTTCTTTTCATATATCTGAGGCATTCCAAAGAATCCCTTTGTCCTAGCAGAACCAGATTTTCAGGTTTCTTACATCCGGCTTTTTCCCAGTCCTTCCCGATAATATGTACCTTAATTCCATTTTCCGCAAGATTACATATAATCTTTCGCCTGAAATATGACCTTATATACAAGTCAATTACCATCATCTTATTGGTAACCATAAGCATATCTTCTCTTGTAATATCAGGTATATCAGCTCTTACATGTTCCTCAATTACTTCATCTATTCCTTTGCCTGTATTGGTCTTTAAATCCTCAATCATTGAATAACAAAATTCCCTGTTGTCCTTATCCAGCATATTTATCCTGTCTTCAAGTGGTTTGATATTCACATAATTTCCCGCAAAAAATACATCAATATCTCTTTTGTGCCCACCTTCGCCAAGGGAAGTTCCCGCAAGAGGTAAAAAATCAACCTTCTTACCGGGATAATATCTTCTTATAAAATCCACATGCTGCCTGTCAATACAATACAGCATACAATCATTAATCATTTCCAGCTGGTCCCTGTAATAAAGAGGATGGTCAACCATGATGCAGACTTTTTTAATACCATAATAATCCCAGACAGAAGTCTCTTTACCATCTGTTCCCTCAGCCATAAACTGGCTCTCCCCGCTTAGTCCGATAAAATTAAAAGTTATAAGTACAGCCTTTTCTCTTATGTTTTCAATAAAGTGCCTGCTCTCAAGAGGTTTTTTCATATCCCATGCAATTACGTTTTTATTTAATTCCGTATAAAACGTCTCCGCCAGCCTCTCCGAAAAAAAAGACAGTGTTTCCACCGGACCTTTTATAATTATAACGTCAGTATAATCCATAATATGCCCTCCGTTTACATTTACAAAAAAAGTACCGGGAAATCCCATTTCCGGTACTCTTAAAAATGCGGATAACAGGAGTTGAACCTGCACGGGTGTTCCCACTAGAACCTAAATCTAGCGCGTCTGCCAATTCCGCCATATCCGCCCGCAGCATTTATTGACTGCTCCTATGATTATATCCTTTTTTATTATTTTATTCAACTGTTTTATCAGCAGCTTCATATATTGCCTGTGCAAGACTTGAAAGTGCCGCTTTATCGCTTTCCTTAACTGTGGACTTAATCGTTACAACAGGTTCAACCACTGTAATATTTTTGAAGGTATCAACAATGTTTCTCATTACTCTTGCCGCACATGGTGCCCAGGAACCGTTCTCAACCATTCCCACAGTTCTGTTCTGATAAGCCCTTGACTGCAGGTGTAAAAGGAAATCCTGCATGCAAGGGAACACCCCTCCGTCATAACTTGCGGCACAAAGAATCATTCTGTCATATCTGAAAGCATCTTCAATTACCTCTGCCATATCTTCTCTTGATAAATCACTTACTACAACCTTATCTTCACCTGCTTTTTTAAGCATATCAGCAAGTTCATATGCAGCCTTAGCCGTATTACCATGAATGGACGCATAAGCTATCAATACGCCTTTATTTTCAGGTTCATATCTGCTCCATGTATCATAAAGTCCTATGTAATATCCAAGATTATCTTTAAGTACAGGTCCGTGAAGCGGGCATATCATATTGACATCAAGTCCTGCTGCTTTTTTTAAGAGCTGCTGTACAGGTCCGCCGTATTTGCCTACTATGTTAAAATAATACCTTCTTGCTTCACAAGCCCAGTCTTTATCCTTGGTAAGTTCTATCGCTCCGAATTTGCCGAAACCATCAGCCGAAAATAGAATTTTCTCGGTTGCTTCGTATGTGACCATTACCTCAGGCCAGTGAACCATCGGTGCCATGTAAAAGACTAATTTATGTGTTCCCAGTGAAAGTTCTTCTCCTTCTTTTACGACAATGCTTCTTTCTGAAAAATCCATGTCAAAAAACTGGGGAAGCATCTGAAATGTCTTGGCATTGCCTACAAGCTTCATATCAGGATATCTGACTGCAAGTCTTTCAATATTGGACGAATGATCAGGTTCCAGATGGGATATCACAAGATAGTCCGGATGTCTGTCTTCAAGAACTTCTGTAAGATTACTAAACCACTCATCTGTCTTTCTTTCATCAACAGTATCCATAACTGCAATTTTATCATCTAAAATTACGTAGGAATTATATGAAACACCATCAGGTACCGGATACTGGCTCTCAAACAAATCTATGTCAGTATCATCAACGCCTATATATTTAACACTATCCGAAACTATCATTTTATCTACCTCGTTTCTAAAAATATTTTACTATAGTAACATCATATGGATTTTTCCACATAATTTATAAATGCCTCTTTAATACTTGTATATCTGTTTCTTGATAAATATGCTACGTATTTATCGCCGCAAAGATACACTGTGTTTTTGTCAATCCTTGATACATACTTAAGATTGATTATGAAACTCCGATGGCACATTACAAACATAAGCGGATTCAGTCCTATCAGAAAATCATTAATTGTTCCCATAACCCTTATTACTTCGCCATTCTTCATATATAGTTTCAGTCTTCTTGAATCTTTCTCAACCATAACGATATTATATGTATTAACTTTGCGGTACACACAATTCCCCTCATCAATCACAACATTAATTCTTCTCTTACACAGAATATTAAATGCATCACATATACATTTTACAATACGTTCCTGATTCAATGGTTTAGATATATATCTGAATACACAAAAGCTCATCGCATCATCCAGAAATTCAGTATGTGACGTTACATATGCTATAAGCACATCGGAATCATCCTGCTTTAATGCTCTGCCGACACTAATCCCATCAGCCCCCGGCATCTCTATATCCAGAAAAACAAGATCCTTTTCGCCTTCATCTTCTAACAAATCTTTTCCGTTGTCATATTCGTCACATTCCAGCAATCCCTGATAACCGCTTTTTCTCATACTTTTGAAAGCCAGTCTGATATTATCATGTAATCTCTGTCTTATGTATTCGTCATCATCACATATTATTACTCTCATATTATTTCTCCACATACAATATTGCAACTGCATGAAAGACCTTATCTTCAGGACTATAATAAGCAGAAAATTCTCCGCCGTTTTTCTTAATCGTACTCTTAATACTCTTAAGCCCCAGACCATGCATTGTTTTATCCGGTTTGTCTGAAATAAAGTCCCCATATTTATTCTGGACCGGTTTCTTTACACTTCTGTTCAATATATTTATATTAACATAACTGTCATTTTTTTTCTGAATAGATATATTTATAAAAGGAGACTCGCCTCCACAATTCTCTATTGCGTTATCAAGCAGGTTATATAGTATCGTAGTAATGGTCATTTCATCAATGCCATCAATGCACTTATCCCTTATATCGCAATTCATTTTTATATTCTTTTCTTTGGCCTTTAATGTATATCTGTAAAGAATCGCACCCAGAAAAGTATTGTTGGAAATATCCTCTACGGACTTCACATCCGAATCTTCCAACAGGTTATCCAGATATTTATTAACCTTGTCCACTTCACCGTATTCATTCATAAGCTTAAGCGTCTGAAAATGCTTTTTCATATCATGGATGAGAATTCTCATCTTCTCGTCCTTTTCCGAAGCAGTTTTTAAAAGCACTTCATCGCCCTCACGTTTCTGAATTGCAAGCTGTACCATTCTGAGCTCTTCATTCCTCTTATTTGCCAATGAGAGCAATGACATGGTAAGAATCAACACTATCGAAGAAATCAACAGTGCAATAAATACCGTCAAACCTCCATTATCAATATCAGGAATTATCATCAAAACCTTGGTAAGAGCCGCATATAATACCAATATGCATAACACAATTCCGGTTGCAAGAAATCCTTCTATTTCGGCTTTTTCAGACTGTTTCCTCTTTTTCTGGAAATATACAATTACCATTGCAACCAAAAAAAGAACAGCTCTTGCCAGTAGCATTAAAAATTTCAGATTACTGCCATACACTTCATTCAAAAAGCCTGTATGAAAGTAATTAATTAAATTAACAATTTCCAGTTCACACAAGAAATTAACGGCAACAAGTATTGCTGCGTTAAAAAAAGAGTCCGCCGGATTTCCGGTATATACAAACCCGAATACCAGTACCCCTGCCATAACATCCGCAAATGCGTTAAGCATGGAATTATCCGAATGGGTAAGCGTGGCACACCCATATAAAATAATATATATCAATATACGAATCGGAAGCTTAAACCTTGGTATATACATACACCTTGCAAATATAACTGTTACAAAAGCCTCCAGGAAATATGACATTACAATTACGTCCATTATTACTTTATCCTTAATCGTTAATTATCCCAAAAATTACTAAATAATTATACATTTTTTTAGTAAATCAGTCAATAATATGTGAGCCTCCTATACACGGCCATTGTAACGATGCAGTAAGCAGCATTCCCAACGTAAGAAACCTTGAAAAATACCCTATATGCATGATAAAAAGTACAAATACCACAATTAAAATAATCGTGGACAAAATAATTGCTGTTAATTTAAAATGTATAATTCTGCCGGAGTCTATCTTCTTATTAGGGGATACAATTGGACTCAACACATCAATGGATACAGCGCTTATAACTGCTGTAACATAATAAAATATATCGCATGATACAAAAACGCCGATTGAGAATATTGCAAGATATGACAATGTAGAAACCACAAGACACAATTTAATACTTTTCAAGTGAAATCCTCCGCAGAAACTGCGGAGGACTACATAGGGAACTGCCATAAGTAAAGCCTCTGCCACCATCCTGAACACCATTCCCACAACAAGTGCAATTACAAACGGTGCAAACAGAAAGACAAGGCTTCTACAGGCATAATCGTACAAATCTCTGTCTTCTGCCTGTATTACATTACTCTTTATAAGCCAATCAGTGATTTTCCCTTTTTTCACGTTCTACAACTCTTTCGTACAAATTATCAGGTGTCTTTTCCTGATATGTAATAGGTGATGAAACAGTCACCACCTCGTTCCTGAGGACAACGTCAAGAAGTTTCTTAACTACATTTGCTGTTTTAGTTTTCATATAAACTACCACCCTTTCTAACTTTTGTAATACCATTGTAATTTATTTTTCTTCTGATGAAAAGGAAAAATTCGCTACGGATTGTGCAAAAATTGTATTTTTATGGATTATATCTTTTTGTCTCCAATCCATTTAAGATATGCATCTTCAACATTTTCTTCATCATCAAGGGTACAAAGGAACTTTCCGTGGTTCATAATAATAATTTCATTGGCTATCATTTCTATATCTGAAATAATATGTGTGGATATTAGGACAATTCTGTCTTTTGCAATACTATGGATATAATTTCTTATATTAACTCTTTCCTGCGGATCAACCCCTGCTGTCGGTTCATCAAGAACTAACAGGCTTGGATTGTTAAGAAGTGATTGTGCCAGTAAAACTCTCTGTTTCATTCCTCCTGACATCTTTTCCAATGTTTTATTGCGGAATTCATACATATTTACTTCATTAAGAAGTTCTTCCGTCCTGGCTTTTGCCTCTTTTTTATCAAGCCCTTTTAATCCGGCAAGATACATCATAAAAGCATAGGCCGTAAATTCACCATAATAACCCTGCTGCTGTGGCATATACCCCAGTTCATTTCTGTATTTTTTTCCCAGTCTGAGAATTTCATTTCCATTCCAGAGAATACTTCCGGAATCTCTCTTTATGTTATCTGTAATTGCATTAATTAACGTGCTTTTACCGGCACCATTAGGTCCTAACAAACCATATATTCCATTATGAAAAGTATAATTTATATTGTTTAACGCCTTAACGTCCTTGAACTGTTTATTTAAGTTGATAATTTCTAATTCATTTTTCATCATTTACACCATTTCCTATAAGCAATATGATACACCGAAGCTGTTGCAGCTGCTAAAAATACCATAGCATATATTATTGCATTTACACTGCCATGTCTGACAATATACGGAGAGACCGACATTACATCAATTATTGATAATTTTTCCATAAAATTAATCCCGATAAGGTACAATAATGATGGTATACAAAGAATAAAGGCAAACATAAACGAAATTGTCTGGCTTGTAATAACTGACAGCGAAGCAGCTACCATTGCAATCATCACAGTTATTGCTATTCTCATAAGGCACACGAATATGTAAAACATACCAATACTGCAATTCCATTTTACAAACCAGAACGTCTCAAGACTCTGTACAGGGGCTTTCATAACAATCGCTCCATATCCGTGTATAGCAGAACTTACTTCAAGTATTATTTCAAAAATTCCTACGGCTGACGCTGTCAGAATGGCATATCTCATCTTTTTGTTAAAAAGCTTCTCTCTACCGTTAATGCACTGCCTCAGAAGTCCATTCATGCCTTTTTTGCGTTCATAGTAAAAGATACCGCTGCACAACAATACAACAGCCACAAACGTCACAAGGTTTACCATGGTATTATCATTTTTAAACAGTCTGCCATATTTGTATTTATTGACATACCATCCATTTTTTGTATTTTCTTTAAGATAATCTGTCTGGCTTTCTATTTCCTGCAAAAACATTTTATCTTCCATATATGTCTGCATAACAAGCTGCATATTTATATATTCCGAATCACTGACAAGGCCTTTACTATGGGCTTCTTCAACTCTTTGATACTGTGCATCCACTTCGTCAAGTGTATTCCTTAAATCATCGATTTCTTTTGCCGAATCATATCCCGGAACACCTTCATATTTGTCCATAAATGCAAAATACATATCCTTTGCCCTGTTTTTTTCATTGACTCCAAAATATGTGCTTCTGATAATAACAAAAACAAGTACAGCAAGTACTATTAAGCCTTTTTCTATCCACATTATTTTATATGTTTCAGGAATTTTTAACTGGACCGAATTTCTTATATTACCTATTGTTTTACCAAGGATATTTATTTTTAAACCTTTAACGTAAGTTCTTTTGCAATGGCTTACCAGTATGCCCGTTAATGAGGCTATAGCAATGTTAATGCCCACAAATCCTGCCATCATTACATTTTTACCGACAGCCTTATTAAACACATTAATATTTTTGTACCTGGTAAAAAATGTATTGCTCGATGCGAGGCAGTACAAATTACAATATTTCAAAATATTACATGCCGTATTATCATTAGTGAGTCTCGTCATTCCATACTGGATTCCACCTATAATGGCAGCAATCCCCAGAGGAATAATTTCATTATTAAAAATAGTAAACAGCATATACAATATTGCAGATATTGCAAATAGAATAAATACTCTATATACATAATATTTCAGCAAAAAGATTCCTATCGTATCTGTTGCCGTCCAGTTTTTAAATATTTCTATTGATTGTATAGGATATGTAAGGCTTGTAAACACATTACCTTTTAATATTATTCCGCTGCATATAAGATTAGCCCCATAAAATGCCATGACAATTAAAGCATCCCATAAGAGAATAGCTGTCAGGCGTCTGGCTGCCATCACGCCCCGCCCATTTTTTGTCGCATATAAAAGTCCTTTTATGCCCTTTTCCTTTTCGGGTTTGTATACAAATACCACCAAAATTCCTGCAATAAGTACAAATCCAAAAAGTTCCTTATATTGGAAATGAGCAGTCATAAAATTGTCATCAAAGGAAGCAATCTTTACATCCTGCAGTTTCTTATAGTCTTTCAAAGTCTTTTCAATATTCGCCTTTGAAAACGAATCCGCTTTATAAAATATGCTTACTTTGGACATACTTTCTGCTTTTTTTACCACTTCTCCAACATAATCCGAATAATTCAGGGTATAATTTTCATCATGTACAGTTTTGACGTAATTCCTATTGATATATGCAAAAAACAGCAACTGTAAAATACATAAAAAGGCTATTCCTGCAAATATTTTTTTATAAATAATTACCTTCTTAAATTCCATATCAATTCTCTGTCTCGTAAACTTCTATCGGTATAAACGTGTCATCAGAAGCTATCTTAAAATATCCTAGTCCTTTTATTCCTTTAATTCCCGGTTCTCCCTTCTTGTAAATATATACAAAAACAGTATCTCCGTCTATTCCATATATACTGCTGATATTATCTTTATCCAGATTTCTTTCATACACCTTTTTGCCCGTAAAATCATATACCTGCATATTACTTTTATCATATACCGTTACATATTTATCGGATACAAGCATACTCTGGTCTTCGTAAATCTTACCAATAAATTCTTCAGATGCTTTCTTCTCAAAATCATACACCTGTACACCGCCATCCAGACTGTAATATAGCCTGTTAATGCCTATCCCATAGTAGGAAACCGCATTTTCCACTACTTTTTCAACCTTACCGGTATCAATGTCATACGAAAAAATACTGGCATTTATATCAATATTATCTGCCAAGAAATTGCCTGCCTGAAAGAAAATATGATTTCCATAGGCTTTTATTCTGTACAGATTCTGTCTGTCTCCTGTCATCTCATACACAGTCTCCGCTTCTTTACTTCCCAGTTTCATTCTCTGAAGTTTCATTGTACTTTGGAATGGAATCACATAATACACATATCCTCTGTGTATGCACACTTCCGGATATGGTGTAACTTCACCGTCGCCTGCCTCCAGTCTGTACAATGTCATATACTTTTCAAATGATGTTCCGTCATCTTTCAATCTGTATAAATTAGTGTCACATCCTTTATTTTCAACTGTTTCCTTTCCTACCTCATATATATATCCATCGTAATAATAAACTTGTGAAACTAATGATATATCATTCCTATAAAAATATGATACACATTCTTCAGTATTATGGGTACAATCGGGATTACTGCAAAGCGGAACACAATTTTCAAGCTTACTATCCAAAAATTTAATGTTCCCTAGTATCGGAACATAGTAACCGTCATGTGATTCACTCATATCTCCCCATTCATATCCAACCGGTGAATCAGTCTTTTCGTTATAGCTAAAGTCATAGTCCCCCACAACATAATTTATATTATTGTCAACATTATTATCTATATCTTTGTTTGTATTATTGTCATTGTTGTTTTTCCCACTACATCCACATAATAATAACCCTACAGCAATAAATGCTGCCAATGTCCTTTTTTTCATGATAAATTACCTCCATTTTACGGGATAATATGTCGGACATATTATCCCATTATTATTACTTATTATAAATCCAACCTAATGTTAAATCTTTGTTGCCATTATTATAGCCTGTAGGACATATACTGACAAATTTATAGCCTTCATCTGCATTCCTGTAAGCACTTACGCTGTCATAGCCTCCGAAGCTTCTTTCCTCAAAACTACTCTTGTATATCTGACCCGTAGTAGTATGTTTTTCATTAAACTCGACTACTACCCTAATACTATTTCCATAGCCTCCCGGTGCATAGGTTGCCTCTGCCCTTTTATCAACTACCGTTGCTATTAATCCTCTTGTGGTTGCATAGGCTGAACATGTTGAAAACGCAACTACAGCTAATGCAGATACACTTGCTAAGATTACATTGAATTTTTTCATGATAAATTACCTCCATTTAAATTTAATTTTATACTTGACCGGTCGCTTGTATTCTAACATAATTATTAATGCTAGAAAACCCTCTTTGCATAAACGGTGCGATTTCGTGCATAAACGGTATTACTATTAGTGAATAGTAAATGATATGTCATAGAATTCTCTACCTTTTCGGCTGATTTCCGCTATTTTGGTAGCGATTTACGGACGGCAACAATGGCAATTCCTGCAAATATTTTTTATAACTAATTGCCTTCTTAAATTCCATATCAATTCTCTATCTCGTAAATATCTACCTGTACAAGTGCATCATCAGAAGATATCTTAAAATATCCCAATCCCTGTATTCCTTTGATTTCAGATTTTCCCTTTCTGTTAATATATACAAAGACCGTATCTCCGTCTATTCCATATATCGCACTGATATCATCTTTATCCAGATTTCTTTCATACACCTTTTTGCCCGTAAAATCATATACCTGCATATTACTTTTATCATATACCGTTACATATTTATCGGATACAAGCATACTCTGGTCTTCGTAAATCTTACCAATAAATTCTTCAGATGCTTTCTTCTCAAAATCATACACCTGTACACCGCCATCCAGACTGTAATATAGCCTGTTAATGCCTATCCCATAGTAGGAAACCGCATTTTCCACTACTTTTTCAACCTTACCGGTATCAATGTCATACGAAAAAATACTGGCATTTATATCAATATTATCTGCCAAGAAATTGCCTGCCTGAAAGAAAATATGATTTCCATAGGCTTTTATTCTGTACAGATTCTGTCTGTCTCCTGTCATCTCATACACAGTCTCCGCTTCTTTACTTCCCAGTTTCATTCTCTGAAGTTTCATTGTACTTTGGAATGGAATCACATAATACACATATCCTCTGTGTATGCACACTTCCGGATATGGTGTAACTTCACCGTCGCCTGCCTCCAGTCTGTACAATGTCATATACTTTTCAAATGATGTTCCGTCATCTTTCAATCTGTATAAATTAGTGTCACATCCTTTATTTTCAACTGTTTCCTTTCCTACCTCATATATATATCCATCGTAATAATAAACTTGTGAAACTAATGATATATCATTCCTATAAAAATATGATACACATTCTTCAGTATTATGGGTACAATCGGGATTACTGCAAAGCGGAACACAATTTTCAAGCTTACTATCCAAAAATTTAATGTTCCCTAGTATCGGAACATAGTAACCGTCATGTGATTCACTCATATCTCCCCATTCATATCCAACCGGTGAATCAGTCTTTTCGTTATAGCTAAAGTCATAGTCCCCCACAACATAATTTATATTATTGTCAACATTATTATCTATATCTTTGTTTGTATTATTGTCATTGTTTTTTCCACCACATCCACATAATAATAACCCTGCAGCAATAAATACTGCCAGTGTTCTTTTTTTCATGATAAATTACCTCCATTTAAACTTAATTTTTTATTTGACCGGTCACTCGTATTCTAACATAATTATTAATGCACAAAAACCCCCTTTGCATAAACGGTACGATTTCGTGCATAAATGGTATTACTATTAGTGAATTGCAAATGATATATCATAGGATTCTCTACCTTTTCGGCCGTTTTTTTCGCTGTTTGGGTAGAGATTTACGATTTTTGCATAAGAAATTTACTACAAAGTAAAATAAAAAAGGACTGCATCGTAATGCAATCCTCTAACTTAGTGAGCCATCGGGGACTCGAACCCCGGACAACTTGATTAAAAGTCAAGTGCTCTACCGCCTGAGCTAATGGCCCGTATTAAATTATTATTGACCTTAACTGGGCTAGTTGGATTCGAACCAACGTATGCAGCAGTCAAAGTGCTGTGCCTTACCGCTTGGCGATAGCCCAATGGATTAAAAAGGGTGGATAAAGGGATTCGAACCCTTGACCTCCAGAGCCACAATCTGGCGCGCTAACCAACTGCGCTATACCCACCATAATGTAAACGCCCATTGTATCAGCGTACTCGCAAAGCGAATGTGCCCGAAGGGATTCGAACCCCCGACCCACGGCTTAGAAGGCCGTTGCTCTATCCAGCTGAGCTACGAACACATATCTGTCTGTTATCTACATCAGCGAACCGACGAAGCATATTGTAACTTATCCGACATCATTTGTCAACAGTTTTGTATTAATTTTTTGAAAAATAAATACAAAATCCAAGTTACACGTCGGGGTGACAGGATTCGAACCTGCGACCCCCTGGTCCCAAACCAGGTGCTCTAGCCAAGCTGAGCCACACCCCGAAGCTGCGTTATCGCGGATTTCCGCAACGCAGATGTTATTATAACCCAGAAATTTTCTATCTGTCAAGAGAGAAGTTTGAAGCATTACTGGCGAAGATAAGCAATCGTAAAATGCACCTTTCCCCTTCTGTCAATCTCCATGATCGCATAGGAAGGCTGGCGTCCCTCCTGTCTCGGATAGGACAGACTTCCCGGGTTCACGGCAATGATGTCATCATCAATATCGATCACCGGCCGATGGGTATGTCCGTACAGCACGATATCAACGCCCCGGTCAATGGCCTCTTTTTTGATAGTCTCATTTCCCATGGATACATAATAATTGTGTCCGTGGGTCACCCATACTTTGTAGGATCCGATATCCAGTGTGATCTCTCTGGGGAGATCCGAGAAAAAGTCATTGTTGCCCAGAACGATATAAACCGGGCATTCTGCCGCAGAAGAAAGTGCATACTCACTGCCCTCCGCATCTCCGCAGTGGATCACCATGTCCGGGTGGTGCATCTCCAGTACTTTGAAATAATTCTCATTCTTTTTATGGGTATCACTTACGATCAGTATCTTCATATTTCTTCAATTCCTCTTTCATCAGCTCCAATGCCTTACCTCTGTGGCTGACCTGGTTCTTCTCTTCTTCTGTCAACTCCGCCGTAGTCTTGCCGAATTCCGGTACGTAAAAAATAGGATCGTAACCGAATCCGTTGGTCCCCTTCTCTTCATATCCGATCCGCCCTTCGATGGTAGCTCTTGTGGTAAGTTCTCTGCCGTCCGGGAGCACTGCTGCAATGGCACAGACGAATCTGGCAGTACGCTTTTCCTCCGGCACTCCCTCCAGTCTCTGGATCAGATTTGCATTTTTTATGGAATACGGCGTATCCTCTCCCAGATATCTGGCAGAATAGATTCCAGGTTCCTTATTCAGGGCATCGATCTCCAGTCCGGAGTCATCCGCCATCACGATATCTTTCGTAAAAGCAGCCACCGCACGGGCCTTGATCAGTGCATTCTCTTCGTAGGTCTTACCGTTTTCTTCAATATCTGCTTTAATGCCCGCATCTTTCATGGATACGACTTCCAGACCGGTATCCTCCATGATCATGCGGATTTCTTTGATTTTTCCGGCATTGCCGGTCGCGAATACGATTCTTCCCTGCATATTAACTCCTTGCCGCATTTGTGTTCTTATATAGTCATCATTGCGTATTAGTATAAACCTCGGAAATAGCTTCTGCAATACCTTCCGCCAGCTTTTTTTGATAGCTTTCCTGTTCCAGCAGCTGTCTCTCGCTGCTGTTGGTCACATATCCGAGAGAAATTCTGGCTGCCGGAATCTTCAGCTGCCACAGAATGTCATCTTCCTCCGCCGGGAACAATCCAATGGCCCGGTTGCTGGAAGCCACCGTCACTTGTCTGGTCACGCAGTCGGCCCATTGTACATTTCCGAAATCCGGCAGATAATACTCATCATTGTATTCTGCCCGGATGCCGTAGGTACTCTCCTGTGCATCATCTGCTGACAGTCCGATCTCCAGGTACAGATCTGCATCCACCCAGTCAGCGAAGCTACGCCTTACTTCCTGTGCGACCTCTGTATCTTCTGTACGGGTAAGATATATTTTTACCATGCTTCCTTCCAACAGCTGTGCCGTCTGTCTTGCCACCTCCAGAGCGATGTTCTTCTCCTCACATCCGGAATCGGCAACGCCTCTGTCCCTTCCGCCTCCCACGGGATCCAGCACTACGATCCGGTCGTAAGATTCTCTGGGATTGACAAAATCGATCTTCAGAGTTCCCTCTTCCAGAGTACTGTGATACTCCAGGATCTCCTTCATGGACAATCTGAGCAATACGCCCTCGTTCTGTGCTTCACAGATGCCGTTTCCCACCAGGCTGAAATCTCCGGTAAGCTGATGTTTCCGGTAAAAAGATTTTCTGCCGTTCTGCACATAGATCCAGAGTTCCCTTTCCATGTAATGATTTTCCACCACTACATTTTCCGCTTTCGTACCGGTCTCCAATGGTATACAGATCTCCCGTTCTGCCTTCCTGTCTTCCGCCATGTCCAGCTGCATTTCATGGGACCGTTCCGCCTGATTCTCTGTGACCAGACCGCCCTGTTCCTGACTTAACGCGGAGATCACCACCGTCTTATGCGCTGCCGTCCAGAGCATGATGCCCATAGACATACTTCCCAGCAGGAGCCAGAGGATCAATGTAATGCGTCTATTCTGTTGTTGATCCCTGATCTGCAGTAAATTTTTCATTTCTTCTAAACGTCTCTTCTCTTCGGAGGCTTCGGTCCCAGAAACTGATAATAATAAGTCTTCATCATTCCGTTGTAGATCTTGCGGTTCTTGTCCGCTTTCCTGCCGATATCCTTCTCTGCCTGCTCATAGGCAGTGATCAGATACATACTCCAGGAATCCAGTTCCCGGAATCGTTCTCCGATGGTACGGTACAACTGCGGCATCTGGCTCTTATCCTGCAAACGCTCTCCATAGGGAGGATTGGTGATAATAAAGCCGTATTTCTTCGGGTGATGAAGCTCTTCCACACCACGACGCTGGAAATGGATCAGCTTGTCCACACCCGCCATCCGTGCATTTTCTCTGGCGATCTTCACCATATCCTCGTCAATATCATAGCCCTGAATATCTGTCTCCACTGACAGATTGATCATCTCTTCCGCCTCATCCATTGTATCATACCATACCTTTTTTCCTATGATATGGGGCCATTCTTCCGCCGTAAAACTGCGGTTCCTGCCGGGTGCCATATTGGCCGCCATCATGGCTGCCTCAATAGGGAAGGTGCCGCTTCCGCAGAAGGGATCCACCAGGATCCTTCCCGCATTCCAGGGAGTCAGTTCGATCAGTGCAGCAGCCAGATTCTCCGCAATGGGGGCTTTTGCCGTCAGCTTACGATATCCTCTCTTATGTAAGGACTCTCCGGTGCTGTCCAGTCCCACGGTCACTTCATCCTTCATCAGGAATACCCGGACAGGGAAATTTTCTCCATCTTCAGGGAACCAGCTGATCTCATACTGGGCCTTCAGCCGCTCCACCATTGCTTTTTTCATAATGGACTGAATATCCGAGGGGCTGAACAATTTGGACTTTACACTAGCTGCCTTGGCCACCCAGAATTTGCCGTCCTTCGGAATGTATTCTTCCCAGGGAAGATTTTTCGTGCCCTGAAACAGTTCTTCAAAAGTCTCCGCATGAAAACTTCCGATTTTGATAAGGATTCTTTCTGCCGTCCGCAGAAAAATATTTGCTCTGCACAAAGCCTCCTCATCTCCGAAAAAGGTGACACGACCATCCGCCACTTCTGTAATATCATATCCCAGATCTGTGATCTCTCTTTTTAATACTGATTCCATACCGAAATGGCAGGGAGCAATCAATTCAAAACGTCTCATTCGTTCCTCCGGATCTTAGTCATCAATTATTGCACATATAAAGTTATTATATATGGATTCTGAAAATATGTAAATAGGGCTGCCTTGCGGCAGCCCCTGAAAAATTATGCACCCGATTAGCAGCTCTTGTTCTGCTCCCTGTTGTTGCTCTGATTCTTATTCTGATTCTGGCTGTTCTGCTTATTCTGGGAGTTCTTACTGTTCTCGCTCTCGTCATAAGAGTTGTTATACTTGTTCTGATTGTTCTGTTCATAATTGTTAGACATATTTGTGACCTCCTGATAGGAAATATCTTTTTTAGTTACAGGAGTAGTATGTCTATTTCGCACAAAAATATGCCCAAAAATTATGGTACTTTAGAACTAAATTTCTTCTTGCATTTTTATATCATTAGTACTATAATCATAATTGTAAATAGAAACCCCTTCATGATTCTATTTGCACCCTTATGTATTATTTATTTATACTCCCCTCATGAGAGCCACCAGCTTCCCCCTGGCGGCTCTTTACGTTGGAACTATTCAGAGTCAATAAATATAATCGGAGCAACCGTCAGATGCTCGCATCTGTAAGGTACTCCGATTATATTTATTTGACGAAGTAACCTCAATGAGCAAAAAGTAAGCCTCGCAGAGGCGTTTTGCGAATTGAGGGACTATGAATAGCTGATTTATATAGTTGCTAGTTAAGCCAGTCCCGAAATAATTTCACCAGGAACAATACTACCACAATCGGAATCAGTACCGGTGCCAGAAAAGACAATACGGAAAATACCGCACCGAAGATCAATACTACCACCAGAATCCCAAGGATCAGCCACACCCAGCCCGGAAGCTTCGCCAGAACATTTCCCACCTTACTCTGGTGTGTTCCGTAGCCATCGTCTTCCTCTGTATAACTACGATGGACATTCTGTCCGGCAGCCTCCCGATACTCTCCGTTGCCGTAGACCGTGTTCCGGTATCCGGAACGGTTGTCTCCACCGTTGGTCTGAATGATTGTGCGGGCGATCAGTCTGGGATCTCCCAGGCTCTCTAAGACTTCCTCTTCTGTCCTGCCCTTGCGGATCTCTGTATTTATATAATCCTGGTAATAATTTACATTATCCATGACCAGACCGGGAGAAACACGCCCATTCAGCGCCATCCGCAGTCGGTCCACAAATTCCTGTTTGTTCATACTTTCACGACGTCCTCCATTTACATCATCATTTTAGCATGACATAAGTACCACGTAAATATACGGATCGGGAAGTATTTCTAAAACTTTTCTAAAATGCAAAATAAAAACCCCGGAGACATCATCTCCGGGGCCTTAGATGTACGTGACAGGATTCGAACCCACGACCTTCTGGTCCGTAGCCAGACGCTCTATCCAGCTGAGCTACACGTACATTTCATTTACAGGTTTTCGCCTGCAACAGTATGTATTGTAACTGCTGCGGGCGAAAATGTCAATAGAATTTTTCAATTTTTTCAAACAATTTTATCTGCTGCCTGCTTTTCCGTAGCCTGTACGACTTTTACGTCGTATTTTTCCAGGATGGCCTGCTTGAATTCTTCGTAATTGTCTTCATCATCATAGCAGGCATATTCGATCTCCAGCGGTTCCTCAGTCTTCATCAGGAGCATTCCCAAAAGTGACTTTGCATCCATTGCCATCTTCTGAATACGGATGTCGATTGCATCGTCGAATTCGTTGCAGGTATCTACAAAATGTCTGATATCATCCTCCGAGTGGAAGGTAATATATAACTCTTCTTTCATCCTCTGTTCTCCCATCTGTCCGCTTGTGGACACCCCATACATTTATCACTATTCAGAGCCAAAAGTAAAGTCTCAAAGAGACGATTTTGCGAATGAGACTCTGAATAGTAGCTGTTTTCTGCCTAGCGTGCTGCCAGCGCCTGTGCGATATCTTCACGCATATCCAGTACTGCCGCACGGGAAGCATCTGCATAATTCTGCTCGCCAAACTGTGCGTATTTCTCCTGCTGGTATGCGGCAATGATGCCACGGGAAGAGTTGATAATGGCACCCAATCTGTCCTCATTGAAAAAATGTACCAGATCTGCGCCCTTACCGCCCTGTGCACCGTAACCGGGCACCAGAATAAATGCCTTGGGCATTACCTTACGCAGTACTTTGCCCTGCTCAGGATAGGTTGCTCCTACGACAGCACCTACATAGCTGTAGGAATCACCCATACAGTCAGCTCCCCAGGCTGCTACCTTTTCTCCTACCAGCTCATACAGAGGTCTGCCGTTCACCAGCTGATCCTGGAACTCGCCGCTGCTGGGATTGGAAGTCTTCACCAGTACGAAAATACCTTTTTTCTCTTCCTTACAGATCTTCACAAAAGGATTTACACCGTCGGATCCCAGATAAGGGTTCACGGTTACAAAATCTTCATCAAAACCGTAATAGCTCTTGCTGCCTACCTGTACTTTGCCCAGATGTCCTACCGCGTATGCTTCGGAAGTGGATCCGATATCGCCGCGCTTGATATCGCCGATGACGATCAGGCCTTTTTCCTTACAATAATCCACAGTCTTCTTAAATGCCACCATGCCGGGAATACCGAACTGCTCATACATTGCCACCTGAGGCTTCACAGCGGGTACTAAATCATAAATAGCATCCACAATCCCCTTATTGTACTGCCAGATGGCCTCTGCAGCACCTTCCAGTGTCTCACCGTATTCGGTGAATGCTGCTTTCTTAATATATTCCGGCACGAATTTCATCATAGGATCCAGTCCTACCACGATCGGTGCGTTGGTTTCTTTGATTCGAGTGATCAGTTTGTTGATCATATTTCCTCCGTTCTGCAATAGATCTGCTTTTGAATTTATATTATTACACAGCAAAGGCACCGCCTTCGGGCGATGCCTCCTGACCTGTTTCTATTCTACCCCAACTAATGTCAGTTGGTCAACGTACTTCTTGATATTTGAAGCATTTACATACTTTTTATGGCTGTCACCGTTTACCACCACCAGAGTCGGTGCCTGCATTACACCGTAACGTCTTGCCAGCTCCATATTCTCCTCCGCATCGATGGTCACGTAAGATACATTTTTCAGATATCCCTTCACCAGCTTACAGTTGGGACAGGTCTTGGTGGTGAACAGATACTTGATGTTCTGCGGCTGCTCCACTTTTACATCCACCTCTTCTGCAAAATTGGACAAGGTCACCACGCTTCTGGTGGGACGCTTCAGGGAAGAATGTGCAATATCATACTCTGTTCTGTTGGCGTATTCCTGTAGCTTACCATCATTCCAGTTCTGTACCGGACGATAGTAACCGGTGATACGGCTGTAGACCTCGGTCTTCGCCCCACAGTGAGGACATACCTTCACTTCGCCCGCCAGATAACCATGCTCCTTACAGATGGAATAAGTCGGAGACAGGGTGTAATAGGGCAGCTTGTAATTGGAAGCTATGGTGCGTACCAGAGAAGCCGCTGCCTTCCAGTCGGGAAGCTTTTCTCCCAGGAATGCATGGAACACCGTGCCGGAAGTATACAGGGTCTGCAATTCATCCTGAATATCCAGCGCATCGAAAATATCCACGGTATAGTCCACCGGCAGATGGGAGGAATTCGTATAATAAGGGGTATCTCCGGGCTTTCCGGCCGTCTTGATGCCGGGCCAGCGCTTTCTGTCGTGCTTTGCCAGACGGTACGTGGTACTCTCCGCAGGGGTCGCCTCCAGATTGTAGAGGTCTCCGTACTGCTCCTGATAATCCGACAGACGCTCTCTCATATGGTTCAGTACTTCCTTGGTGAACTCCTGGGTCCTGGGATCGCTCATATCCGCTCTCAGCCAGTTGGCATTTAAGCCCACTTCATTCATACCGATCAGACCGATGGTAGAAAAATGATTCTCAAAGGTTCCCAGATACCGCTTGGTATAGGGATACAGTCCCTCGTTCAGCAGCTTCGTAATGACACCGCGCTTGATCTTCAGGGATCTGGCTGCAATGTCCATCATGTGGTTCAGTCTTGCGTAAAACTCGTCCTTGTTGGCAGACAGATATGCGATTCTGGGCATATTGATGGTGACAACGCCCACGCTTCCGGTGCTCTCGCCGGAACCGAAGAATCCCCCGGTCTTCTTGCGCAGTTCCCGCAGATCCAGACGCAGTCGGCAGCACATACTGCGGACATCACTGGGCTGCATGTCAGAATTGATATAATTGGAAAAATACGGTGTACCGTATTTTGCGGTCATCTCGAATAACAGTCTGTTGTTCTCGGTGTCGGACCAGTCAAAATCCTTTGTGATGGAATAAGTCGGGATCGGATACTGGAAACCACGGCCGTTGGAATCGCCCTCGATCATGGTCTCGATAAACGCCTTGTTGACCATGTCCATTTCCTTTTTACAATCCTTATATTTGAAATCCATCTCCACACCGCCTACCAGCGCCGGCAGCTCTGCCAGATCATCGGGCACCGTCCAGTCTAGCGTGATATTGGAAAAAGGAGCCTGTGTGCCCCAGCGGCTGGGGGTGTTGACACCGTAAATAAATGCTTCGATGCATTTTTTCACTTCGGGATAGCTTAAATTATCTACCTTTACAAATGGGGCAAGATAGGTATCAAAGGAAGAAAATGCCTGTGCTCCCGCCCATTCGTTCTGCATGATCCCCAGGAAATTTACCATCTGGTTGCATAGCACGGATAAGTGTCTCGCCGGAGCAGAAGTAATCTTGCCAGTGATGCCGCCCAGTCCTTCCTTGATCAGCTGCTTTAAGGACCATCCGGCACAGTAGCCGGTCAGCATGGACAGATCATGGATATGGATATCCGCATTCCGATGTGCCTCTGCAATCTCTTCATCATAGATTTCAGACAGCCAGTAGTTCGCCGTCACCGCACCCGAGTTGCTTAAGATCAGACCACCTACGGAATAGGTCACCGTGGAGTTCTCTTTCACACGCCAGTCTTCCACCTTGACATAACTGTTGACCACATCCTTGTAGTCCAGAATGGTAGACTTCATGGCACGCATTTTCTCCCGCTGCTTGCGGTACAGAATATACGCTTTCGCCACCTCTTCATAGCCGGCCTGTCCCAGTACACGCTCCACACTGTCCTGAATGTCTTCCACGTGGATCTCGTCATTCTCCACCTTTTTCTGGAAATCCGCAGTTACCCGTAACGCAAGAAGATCAATAATGTCATTATTGTAGCTCATCTGCGTCGCAGTAAAAGCCTTCATAATGGCATCATTGATCTTCGTCAGTGTAAAGTCCGCTTTGGAACCATCTCGTTTGATTACCTGAAACATCTTATGTACCCCCTTACCTTCGTGTCCCCATGGGCTTTCGCCCGTAAAACCTATCACGGTCTATTCTACAATACTTTGTAGGGGAAGTCAATTAAAGGATACAAGATATTGTGTATACATCAGTTCACCCGTCGATTGCGAGAGTGCTGCTTTACGCTCGCGTAAAAAGCAGTGCTCTTGCAAATCGACGAGGGGAGCGCCATCTCATGAGCAAAAGGCAGCTGCGTAGCAGCGGAAAGCCTCGAAGAGGCGATTTTGCGAATGGCGCGGGGTGAACGACCACGGGTACGAATGGCGCGGGGTGAACGACCACGGGTACGAATGGCGCGGGGTGAACGGCCGCGAATGTGAACGGTACTCGCCTCTTACGCTCTCTTCCACACCCTGTGGTACAACACATACGCCACCACCGCAGTCACGCTCTCCGTGCAGACAAATGCCCACCACACACCGGTGACGCCGATCAGGCGGCTCAGCACAAATGCCGCAGGAATGATCACCGCCACATACCGCATCACGGAGATCACTAGGGAAGCCATGCCCTGTCCCAGCGCCTCCAGTGCGCCGGAGCTGGTCACCGACACAGCGGACAGAATAAAGCCCAGACTGATGATGTGCAGTGCTGTAATACCGATGGTAACAGTCTCCGGATTCTCGGTGAACAGTCCGATCAGTCCTCCGGGGATCAGCCAGCACAATGCCGTGCCGATAGCCATGATCCCGGCAGTCAGTTCCAGCGTCAACCGGTAGATCTGCTCCACACGCTTCCGCTCTCCGGCACCGTAATTGTAACCAATCAGCGGCCGGATGCCCTGAATGATGCCATTGGAGGGCAGATAGATAAAGGTCTGCAGCTTGTAATAAACGCCCAGTACCAGCACATACGCACCCGAATAAGCCGCCAGAATACCGTTCAGTGCGGAAATCAACAGAGACGGCAGTGCCATATTCAACGTAGCCGGAATGCCGATGCCGTAGGTCTTGCCACAGATCTCTCCTTCCGGTCGCAGATAAGTTCTGCGCAATTTTACCGGCAACGGATCCAACACATAATAGATGATATATACTAATAACGTGATCACCTGACCGATTCCGGTAGCCAAAGCCGCTCCGGCGATCTCCATCCGGGGAAACGGTCCGATACCGAAGATCAACAACGGATCCAACACAATATTCGTCACAAATCCGGCGATCATACTGACCATGGTGGCACGCATCCGGCCCACCGCCTGAAAGATTTTCTCTAACGTGATACCTCCGGTGACAATGGTGGAAAACAGGAATACCACATTGGAATATTCCATACCCAGTGCCCGCACGGTATCGCTCTTCGTAAACATCCCTAAGAACCAGTTCATGCCGCAGAGGAATAAGATCATAAGCAGTACGCCGTGCAATACTCCCAGCACCATGCCCTGGGTTGCCGTCTTATCCGCTTTTTCCTGATTCTGTGCTCCCAGATAGAAGGAGATCATGGCATTCACACCCACACCGAAGCCCACTGCCACCGCCGTCAACAAGTTCTGTGCCGGATAGACTAAAGACAATGCCGTCATGGCATCTTCACTGAGCTTCGCCACGAAATAACTGTCTACAATGTTATAGAGGGAATTAAATGCCATGGACAGCATCATGGGAAGTGCCATGGACATGACCAACGGGAATATCTTCTTTTCTTTCATATAAGTCTGGTTCATTTTTCCTCTCCTTAAACAACAAACGCCACACAACATTCCTGCTGTGTGGCGAAAATAAGATCGATATCTTGAAAAATCCACTCCCTTACGGGTTTTATGACCGGTTATTCATTTTGTTCCAGAGCGTATTATAGGGAAGAAATGCCTTTCTGTCAAGCCTGTACGCCCAGTATTTTTGCAAATAACTGTGCCCCTTCCTCCGCCTGATAGATATTGATACCGTCAATGTCTGTGCTGTGGTTGGCAAAGGCAGGGTACAAAAATCCCGCCTCCGGTTTTCCGGCCTCGTAGTCTCCGGTCACCGGACTGATCGTGCCGATGAGAAACTGATAGACTTCCTCGGACTCCCACTGGTTCTCTTTGTCTTTTCCCTTGGTGGGTACATCGTAGCTGCCGAAGAAAAGATAAACGGCATAAGGATATCCCGGCTGGTATCTCTCCCCAATATATTCATAGAGGGAGTACAATAATGCATCATTTTTCAGTTCGCACTGCCGTAATGCCTCCAATAACTGCATAATGCTGCCCGGTTTCCGGGCTCCCTGATCCAGCCGGTAATTTTTCAGATTCACATTGGTATTGGAATAAGGTACCGTCTTGGCAATATTCAGATTTTTCTCTTTTTCGCTTCCGGACAACTTCAGAAAATGAGTATTAAAAGTACCGTCAATAAACCCTTCTTCGTCCATATAGGCTCCTGCAATTCTGGAAAAACAGTTGCGGGACACGGTCATTCTTCTGGTCAGTTCCAGCATGTCTTCTCTGTCTATGTGCATTCTTAACCTCTCACCTTTCAGCAGTCTGCAAGCTCTGTATCCGGAACTTACAGCAGTTTGCTCTTCGTATTTACACTTTCACTGTCCTGATATTCCAACAGAGACAGCTTTCCTTCCCGGCATTCCAGAATCGCAGTAGCACAGTTGCCCATATGGAAATGCCAGAAGTCGCTGACCGGAATATCCAACACCGCATTCAGGATACTGCGATTCAATGCTCCATGAGCTACCACCAGCACTGTTTCATAAGTTCCCTCCAACGGCAGCAACACCTGCTTCACGAACTCGCCGCTTCTGGCATACAACTGGGCAAAACTTTCCGCTCCCTCGGGCGGGAGATAGCTCCCCGGATCCGTAAACGGACTGTTGGCCCCCTCCCGGATTTTACGGACATCGGTCCCTTCCCATGGTCCGAAATTGAGTTCCCGGAGTCTTTCGTCTGTGGTCAGCGTAATTTTCCTCTCGCCCACAATGGTCTCTGCCGTATGTCTTGCACGGATCAGCGGGGAACAAAACGCGATTTCAAAAGGAACTTCCTTTAATCTCTCTGCCGCTTCCGCCGCCTGCGCAAAACCTTGAGCATCCAGGTCAATATCCGTCTGTCCCTGCAGCCGCCCCGCCTGGTTCCAGTCTGTCTCCCCGTGTCTTACCAAATAGATTTTCATATATCTGTATCCTCATTCTTCTGTCGTAACTTACTTTTCTTCTGCCTACATTTTTCACTTGCCCTGTTATCCACAGTGGTCTGTTTCAAAATACTACGGTTTCCACCGTTCTGTCAACCTGCTCCCCGGACGTATACGCAAAAACAGTGGGTTCCGCTCCCGGTTCCCGCTGTCTTTTTCATAATTGCCTATATCGATTTTCTTATTTTTCGATCTCCGCCGTCATAATGGACTTTGCCTTTGATGTCAGTTCCGCACAGTACTCTCCCAGCCGCAGATACACCGGAATCTCTTCCTCCGTCCGGTTTAAAAGCACCACCGTGATCCGCCCGTCCTTTTCAAACGCCGTCACCTCGATCTTATCTGTGTATCTGGTAACACCGATCCGCTGTGCTCCCGCTTTTAGGAAATGTGTAAAATGCCACAGGTGCCCGCGGCTGCGGTATTCCTCAATGTAACGGCAGATATACTCTGCCCAGCGCTTCCGGTATTCCGGCTTTAATTTGCCGCCGTTGTTCCGCTCTCCATTGGTCTTCATGTAGACCGGCGGACTTCAGGGGGGACAGGAGGATATCCAGCTTCCCGACGTAAGCTTTCTCCGCCGCATCCAGCAGTGGCAGAATGTATTTTTCCACTCTTTCAAAAGAAAAGTGTTCAAAATTCTCATCCGCCTCTTCCCCGTCTGCTTCGTAATGCGCCAGGGAAAAATCGCAGCTGTCTATAGGAATCCGGACACGATAGGTCTCTGTTTTGGCATCTGTCGTTGCAGCGCCTGCTCCTGTTGCTTCATTTGTTCCGCTCTGTCCACATCCGGTCAGCCTGGATACTGCCATGGTTACCGCAAGTACGGTAGATAATAATTTACGCTTCATACACTCGTCCTCCCAATAGGTAAATATTGTTTTTTGTATTTATCATTATCACTGACGGCCGTCTGTTTTATTTGATAATTGAATTCTACCATTAGTTTCCATCAGGCAACAGATAGCAAATTTTCAAAAAGGGGGATTTTTTTCGAATGGAAAAAGGTGGATAATATTACACTGTAAATGGAAAGTTACGCGAGCAATGAGCCGCGCATAGGCATAGTGAAGACAGCGATGGG